>Ga0272440_1002529_pt1 | contig 14185 bp, 10 predicted proteins | sample SSMMMBAug17_FD_192440 | JGI IMG/M metagenome (GOLD analysis project Ga0272440, IMG submission 192440) | Marine sediment archaeal communities from Little Sippewissett salt marsh, Falmouth, MA, United States - SSM-MMB-Aug17 | ecosystem: Environmental > Aquatic > Marine > Wetlands > Sediment ...
AATCTTCATATTTTATTCAAGAATTAGAACAAGCCATTCAAAAATATAAATCATTTCCACAAAACTACTATATTACTGTTTCATTAAGAAAAGCCAGAAGAATTATAGCAGATAAACTGATAAATACAATTCCTAAAAAAATTCCGGAATTTTTTGATAATAGTTTTATTGGAAGATCTTATCAGTTATTTATTAATAGTAGTTTTAAAAATGAGCCTCTGACAAAAGATGAAGAAGCCTTTGTTCAGCAGTTTTTGAACAACGATAAAAATGTATCAAATTCTTTAGAATCACTAAAGAATAGCTTGATATCGTCTTTATTTGTATAGTCAAATCAATTTATTTGCACGTTTTTATTATGAATGATAATACTTATTCAAGGGAGAAATGAATGAACTTGCTTATTATTGGTGCTGGAAGAATGGGACAGAGACATCTTGTTGGAGCTCTCAAAGTATGCTCTCAAATAACTATTGTTGACTCGAAAATAAATAAAATACAAAAAGAATTAAAACAATTATCAATAAATAACCAATATAGTGGTACGATAATATTTTACCCATCTATTGACAATATTCCTATCAACTCAAATTTTGATGCCGGAATCATATCTTCTACAGCAAATGGAAGAAAAGATATATTTTTTAAACTCCTTGACAGAAAAATTTATAATATATTATTGGAAAAGCCCATTGAGCAATCAAGAAAAAAAGTTAAAGACATTGTTGATGCTTCCTTTGATAAGCATTTGAATATCAGAAGCAACCATCCTTTTAGAGAATTGCCTTTATTTCAAAAATTCTATAATAGCAGTTCTCCATTTCATATGGCCGTTGTTGGAGGCGCTTTTGGTCTTGCATGCAATGGTATTCATTGGATTGATTTGGCTGTTTATTTATCTCATTCAAAAGATGAAAATACGAAATTGTTATTTAGCCGAATAGACAAAACACCAATAAAGTCAGGTAGAGGCGAAAAATTTGTTGATTATGGCGGAACCATTGTTCTTGAATTTGCTAGAGGCTCTATTCTTTTGATGGATTCCTGGGCAGATAGTTCTGCTCCTTTAACGTTCACCTTGAATCATAATCACAGCTCGTTTCTTTTGGACAGAAAAGAAAATTTAGGAATTATTTACGAGCGGAATAAAACTTCAACCCTTGAAAACTATCTATATGGTTTTGACTATGAACGTAATGTCATTAACCCTGTTGAGGCTATTTCTTTTTCTGAGAATACTACAAACTGGCTGTATAGTCTAAAAGGAGAAAAAAAATGTTTTTTGCCCAAAATAGAAGAATCTGTTATCTCGCATGAACGACTATTTGATGCGCTTGAAACAACAGGAAAAAATGATTTTTTCATAACTTAAATAAATAAAGGCCTTTTAACTTGAAAAAAACTTTTTTCTCTAAAATTTGTCCCAAAAGACGATAATATAATCATGAAAAGAAAAAAAATATTAATAGTTGGTGCTGGTTATATGGGTGAAGAATACACCAAAGTTCTATTGTATATTGGTGTTAATCCGAAGAACATTCTTGCAGTATCTCGCAAAAAAGAAACAGCAGAACGTTTTTACAACAAATACAATGTTAAATGTCAATGGAATGCTGAAATTCCAAAGAATCAAGAAAATATTTATGATGCAGCTATTGTTTGTGTTAGCCCCATTAACTTACAACCTGTTACTCACCAATTGTTAATAAATAACTTTGATAACATACTTTTGGAGAAACCTGGCGCATTATCATCTGTTGGACTCAAAAAAATAAAAGAAGATGCAAACAACAATAATGCTAATATTTTTATTGCTTATAATAGAAGATTTTACAATTCGATAGACAATGCAAAGCAGATAATAGCCAATGATGGAGGCTTAATCTCCTGTTTTTTTGATTTTACAGAAATTGAAGAAAGAATTTTGAAGGCCAAAAAATTGAAAGGTTTTACTGACGTTGAGTTAAATAGATGGGGACTCCTCAATTCTCTTCATGTTATTGACCTTTTTATCCATTTTTCTGGAAACATAAATAAATCGGACTTTTTACAGAAAGGTCGCTTACATTGGCATGAAAGCGGCGCAACTTTCTGTGGATCTGGAATGACCCATAAAAAAGTATTTTTTAGTTATTTATCCAACTGGGATGGTGCTGGAAACTGGAAAATTGAGTTAAATACAAAAAGGCATAAGCTGATCCTAAGCCCTTTAGAAAAATTGTTTATTCAAAATAAAAACAGCCTTCAGATTAATGCCACTGATATTACAGAAGAACCTGAATATTTAAAACCCGGATTACTGAAACAAGTTGAAGCTTTTTTGAAAATTGACAGTAAAAACAGACAGAAATTATGTACTCTTGATGAAGCTGTTGAAAATTTAAGCATCGGAGAAAAAATTTTTGGATATGAACAATGAAAAATACTTCCTTTAAAAATTCGAATATCCAGAAAATTCTAATCACTGGATCCACTGGTTTTTTTGGACGTAATTTAGTTGAAAAACTATTAAAAAATCATCCTTCAATAAAATTGACTCTTTTGTATCATCAATCCAAAAAAATGTATGAAAATCAAAGAAATGTCAATCAAGTTTGTTGTGATATTAAAATTTTCGAAGATGTAAAAAAAATTTTTGATACTTATGACTGTGTTATTCATCTTGCAGCCCTTAACGATAATAATTGCAGTATCGTAAATCCACTACAAACATTTAATACAAATTTACTTGGGACACTCAATATTTTAGAATGCTCAAGATTATTTAAGATAAAAAAAATACTATTAGCTTCAAGCGCTTCTGTTATTCAAGACAACATTAAACAGGAACAGCTTACAGAAAGCCTTAAAAATAACTTCTCCTCTATTACACCATATATCCTGACAAAAAAAAATGTTGAGGCGTGGGGAAACTGCTACGCTCAGTTTTATGATCTACCTGTAGCCGTTATGAGAATATATAATACTTATGGACCAAAGCAACTCTCAAAAGCGCTTATTCCTACATTAATATTTCAAGCTTTAACACAAGGGCATGTTCGCCCTAAAATTGGTAATATAAAAAAAGATTTTTGTTATATAAAGGACATGATAAGTGCAATAGAAATTTTAATGTTTTCACCATGGAAATTAAATTTTTTTTGTTATGATATCGGCTATGGAAAATCAGTATCTATTTTAAATATCATTGAATGCCTTGAAAAGAATTTTGAATGTCAATTACTTACAGATCAGCAGCGAGTTGAATATTCCAACAACATCATCGAATTATCAAAAGCTGATATTTCAGATATTTGTAGCAATTTTAATTGGAAACCTAAAATTACGCCAGAAGTTGGCATTAATCTTTCTCTTAACTGGTACAAAGAGAATTTATCTCTGTTAACAACTTTATTTAAGAAGGTTGAATAATTTAAAAGATGAATAAACAAAGTAAATCAAAGCATCATTTATTTTGCTCTAAAACGACAATTGATTATCCTGATCTTAAAGGTTTGAAAGTTATGCTGATCAAACCAAATGATTACTATAGAAAAAAAATCATGGGTCTTGGTGATGCCTATGTTGCTACGGCAATGATCCGATGTAATATTGATGTTCATGTTCTGTCTTGCGACGTATGGTCTTACAATGATATTGAAATTGCGAAGATATTAATTCAAAGTAGAATAAAAATATTTGCAATTGGTGCAATGTATCCAATGATAAAAGAAGTGATTCGAATATGTCAATTGATTCGAGAATGCGTCGAAGATGCATTAATTATTCTTGGAGGACCTTTACCATCTCCAATACCCGAATTTGTCCTCAAAATAACCAATGCAGATATTGCAGTTATAGGTGAATCAGAATTTACCATTCCAATATTAATGAAAACAATTGTAGATTCCAAAGACTTATCTAATGTCCCGGGGGTAGCGTTTTTAAAAGAAAATAATTTCTATTTTACAGGTCCTCCCAATATCCCCAAAAATGTAACAAAAGAAGAAATTGGGTGGCCTTCCTGGGATTTTTTTCCCATCGAAAGATATATCACATCTCCTAAGTTTTATCCATTTGAACAATACGATAGAATTATGACCATTTCAACTGGAAGAGGGTGTCCTTATACATGCAATTTTTGTTATAGGGTTTGTGTTTATAGATCAAGACCTGTTCATGATATTCTTGATGAAATAGAATTTATTGTCGATAGGTATAAGGTTAATGGCTTTATTTTTTTAGACGATCTTGTGATGGTGAGTGAAAAAAGGGTAAAAGAGTTTTGTGAGGCAATACTTAATCGAGATATTCGAATTAAATATCATATAACAGGAAGAATTAATATCGTTAATCGTGAAATCTTAAAATTGCTGAAAAATTCCGGCTGTGTGTCCATTTTTTATGGAATAGAATCTGGAAATCAAAAAATTTTAGATAATATTCCCAAAAAAATTTCAGTAAATCAAATAGTAGAAGCAATTGCAATTACAAGGGAATTCAATATATATTGTGAATATGGACTTATGTTTGGTCAGCCAGAAGAGGATGAAAAAACACTTAATGATACAGTGGTATTAGTAAAACAGTTGACCTATGGTGAATATTGTACGCAAAAATTGTTTGGGTGTATCCCTTTTCCAGGAAGTCAACTTTATGATTATTGTAAATCAAAGCAGTTGATAAAATCAGATGAAGATTTTTTTAATAAATATATGAGTAAAGATTACTCTCTTGATCAACTTCCAATCAATATGACAAAATTGGACGATCAATCTGCAAATCATTTATTTAAATTAGCTAATGATGAACTTAATACTTTTTATAAACGCATGATTCGTAAAAATTGGGTAAACGTTTTTGCCCACTAAAAAAAGGAGATTGTTATGGAAAAGATTCTTTTTACATTTGACACAAATAAAAATCCAGACGCTATCTACACATTTGATTTAGGAAAAAATGTTTTTAATCTTTTCAACTCTGCTTATCCATTATATGAATTTAATCTGGATAATGGAGATAAAGTATTGTTAATCGGTGAGCTATTTTATATTGAAAAGAATTCGGTCCTTTTAAAAATGACAGATATAGATATCGAAAAAGATCTCCATAACATTTTAAACCTCAACGTTTTGGATGATTATGATATAAAGAATATGTTCGAAGGACACTATATTATTACAAGATTTTCAAAACAAAGCAAAAAAGTTACTATATTTGGTGATTTTTTTAACAGAGTTAATATTTTTTATACCGTTAATAATAACAATGTTGTTGGCTCCACGATACTCACAAATCATTTATTAAAAGTTGCAGGTTCTGAAATTAATATGTCTGCTTTAGGAAATATTATTTCTCAAAATTATTGTTTGGATGAAGATACTTTGTATACAAACATTAAACGCCTCGGTTTTAATCAGATGATGCTATTTACTTCATCAGGAGTAAAAATTGAAAAAAAGAACTTTTTTCCCAAAATAAATGATTACACTGATAATGATCTTAATACTTACGAGAATATTTTGATAAATTCCATTGAAAGCCGTAAAAGCAATACCACAAATATTGTTTCTTGCTCTGGTGGATGGGATTCAACACTTCTTTTAGATCTTTTGGCATCGTCGACATCTCAAAAAGATACTTATGCTGCCTGTTTTGAATTGTCTCTTGGAGATGGAAGAATTTTTAACCAATACGAAATTGAAAAAGTAAAAGAAATAGCCAAAAATTATAATGTTAAGCTTTGCCTGCATACCATAGATCCTTCATCCAATGATTTTTTAGATTCTTATCTAAAATATATGGAAAATATCAGGCAAAATCATCTTTTTGTACTAAGTCATCATTATTATCGTTTTGTTGAGACACTAAAATCGACCTTTGGAGATGATGTGACATTTTTTAATGGAGAAGGGTGCGACTCTTTACATAACTTCGGTTTTTCACAATATATATCCATAAGCTATTCAGATAGAAATTTTGCTGAATATGCTGATAAAATGAAATGTTTCTTATATAGTCCTACCTTTTTTGATAAAATCAGAAAAAATATTTATGATGATGATGTAATATATAAAATTTTTAAATGGCATTATGGTTTACAACAATCCCAAATATCATATGACAATTTTTCCGACAGAATATTTCATTTTCTTTATGCATTTCTGTTTTCATCTCACAGAATTCCTCTTATTGGAAACAGTTGCTCTGATTATTTTGACGAAAATGAATTTGAAAAATACCTATCTATGATTAAAAGTAGCCTTCAAGATGAGGTGCAAAACATTAATGAATCGAACATATACTCGATACTATCAAGACTTTACTGTAGATACTGGCTAAAAGGAAGTAATATAATGAGAGTTTACTGTAGTATAAGAGATTTGGGATTAAGGCCAGCGTTACCATTTATTGATCTAAAACTCTTTAAGTTCTTAGAAACTATGCCCGAATCTTGGGGAAGGGGTCTAGAAATGAATACAGTGAAATATCCCCTTAAAAGGCTGATAGAAAAAAGGCCTAATTTTCCTTACCATATCATATCAAGAACGCCGCATTCATATTTGACAGAAGTATACCCGGATACACCACATTTATATCATGTGTACATGTGCAACTCGAAACTTTCTGATTATTATAAATCAATCTTGTCAGATAAGTCTAAGACTGCATTTTTAGAACTCCCAATGTTTAATCAAACTTATATAAAAAATATGATAGCTTCTTTTTTGGCCAATCAACTTCCTGAAAAAGATGTTAGTCTTTTTCATAACATTATGCAGATAGCAGCTTTTTTAGATGTTTAATTGCAAAAGGAGATATTTTGTGAAAGAATTTCATATAGGCGATAGAAAAATTAGTCCTGAGACTCCCCCTTTTATCATTGCTGAAGCAGGTATTAACCATGAGGGGGATTTTAATAAAGCGATTCAACTTGTTGACGCAGCAATTGAATCCGGTGCCGACTGTATAAAATTTCAATGTCATATTACTGAAAAAGAAATGATTCCAACTGATATGAAACCTGGTGAAATTTCAGATGAAAGACTTTGGGATATTATTAAAAGGTGTGAATTAACAGAAGATGAAGAAATAAAAATAAAGGCATATTGTGAAAAAAGAGGTATACTTTATTTATGTACTCCATTTTCAAAAGAAGCAGCTGATCGTTTGTTTGAGATGAACGTAGAAGCGTTTAAAATTGGATCAGGAGAGTGCAACAATATTCCTTTAGTAGAGCATATATCGGAAATGGGTAAACCCATAATTCTATCAACTGGAATGAATGATCTTGAATCTATTTCAAAATCTGTCTCTGTGATGAATAAAAAAAGTGTCCCTATTATGCTTATGCATTGTACATCAATGTATCCGACACCATATGATAAAGTCCGCTTAAATGCAATAAAAGAGCTTTATGATACTTTTGGGTTACCTGTAGGACTTAGTGATCATTCAATTGGTATATATACTTGCCTGGGAGCAATTCCATTTGGTGCATGTGTCTTTGAAAAGCACTTTACATTGACAAGAAAGTGGACTGGCCCAGACATTTCAATTTCTATTGAACCTCATGAACTATCTGAACTTGTTAAAGGATCAAAAGCTATTTTTCAGGCTCTACATGGAAATAAAACTATACTTCCAGAAGAAAAACCTGTAATTGACTTTGCTTATGCTTCTGTTGTATCAATTAAACCAATAAAAAAAGGGGAAACTTTTTCTCTCAACAATCTTTGGGTAAAAAGACCTGGTACAGGTAATTTCTTAGCATACGAGATAGATAAAATTTTTGGGAAAAAAGCAAGCAAAGATATTGAAAATAATTCACAAATTCTTTTAACTGATATTGAATGAATAATAATATGAATAATAAAAAAAGAAAAATTGCAATTTACACAGGAAACAGAGCAGAATATGGGTTACAATATCCCATCATCAAAGCCATTAATAGCCATCCCGATTTGGAAGACTATCTTTTAGTCTCAGGTGCCCATCTCCAGGAAGAATTTGGCAAAACCGTTGATGAAATTTCAAATGATGGCTTTAATGTCTATTCTGAAGTTAAAATTGAAATGATTGAAAACACTGCTTTTTCAACAGCACGAGCAATAGGGAGCGGCATTTTAAATTTAGGACCTATCCTTGAAAAAATTGCACCTGATTTTCTTCTTGTTTATGCTGATAGATTTGAAGGGTTTTCGGCTGTTATTGCCGGAAGTCAAATGAATATACCAGTTGCTCATGTAGAAGGTGGGGATATTACTGAAGGCGGCGCACTTGATGATTCTGTCAGACACGCCATGACAAAATTATCTCATATTCATTTTACCACAAATGAAGAGGCTTCAGATAGAATTCGACGTTTGGGAGAAGAGCCATGGCGAATACATAACGTTGGCTTTCCAGTTATTGATTTGATAAAAGCAGGTTTTTTTGCCACTCCTGATGAATTAATTGATCAATTTCAAGTAGATATAAATAAACCAATTGTTTTATTTACGCAACATTCTATTACGACAGAAATTGAAAGTGCAACAAAACAAATTAGAGAATCTCTTAATGCTTTAGAGATTTTGGCAAAAGAAGGCATTCAGGTTATTATCACTTATCCCAACAATGATGCCGGTTCTAAAAGCATAATTCTTGAAATTGAACATCTTAAAGCTAAAAATATTCCTGGTATCCAAATACATAGGAGCTTGGGACGCTATAACTATCATGGTTTTTTGAATATATGCGGAAAAATATCACAAGGCGTTTGTGTCGGCAATTCATCAAGTGGAATTAAAGAAACTCCTGCTTTTGGATGCCCAACAGTAAATATTGGAACACGTCAAAAAGGGCGTTTACGTTCATCAAATGTTTTGGACGTTAATTATAATTCTTCACAAATTGTTGCAGCCTGTAAGAAAGGAATTTATGATAAAGAATTCAGGATAATATCAATGCGTTGCGATAATCCTTACGGCAAAGGAGATGCTGGAAATCAAATTTCACATATTTTATCAAAAGTATCTGTTGATAATAAATTGTTACAAAAAAAAATAACTTATTAATTTTTATTTAATACCTTATGAATAATATAGAAAAATTATTATTGTTTCCATCTGATTCGATAAGAACAGCTATCGAGAAAATTGAAAAAGGTTTAGTTCAGATTGCTCTTGTCGTCGATGCAGAAAAACGTTTACTGGGTACAGTTACCGATGGTGATATCAGAAGAGGTATATTGAAAGGAGTTCCTTTTGATGAAAAAATTGATAGAATAATGAATCATTCTCCTGTAACTGCTTTAGTATCAGATAGTAACGAAAAAATATGGAAGATGTTTAAACAAAAAGCAGTAAGGCATATACCCGTTTTAGATGATGCTGGAAAGCTCGTAAGTCTTGAAATATTAGAATCCCGCATACAGCCATATTCCCGTGAAAATATTGTCGTTTTGATGCTAGGAGGTCTGGGGTTAAGATTAAGGCCTCTAACAGAAAATTATCCTAAACCATTACTCAAAGTTGGAAATAAACCTCTACTTGTAACCATTGTAGAAAATTTTGTAATGCAAGGGTTTCATAAATTTTTATTTTCAGTCAACTATAAATCGCATATGATTGAAAATTTTTTTGGTGATGGTTCTAAATATGATGCTGAAATTAAATACATACATGAAAATGATTTTATGGGTACAGCTGGTTCCTTAAAATTGATACCTCAAATGAATTCAACACCTATGATCGTTATGAATGGGGATATTCTTACAAAAATTGACTTTAATCATTTACTTGATTTTCATCTTGCAAATAATTCCTGTGCGACAATGTGTGTTCGAGAAAATAGCTTACAAATACCATATGGCGTGGTGGAGTTCGAAAATCAAAAAATAATGTCAATTCATGAAAAACCAGTAAAAAACTTTTTTGTGAATGCTGGTATCTATGTTTTAAATCCAGATATAATTCGTTTTATTCCGGATGATAAAAAGTTTGATATGCCACAATTATTTCATAAGCTTATATTAAAAAATCAAGAGGTTGTTGCTTTTCCTATTCGAGAATATTGGATGGACATCGGGCAAAAAGATGATTTCATCAAAGCAAATTATGATTTTTTTACATTTTTTGAAAATAATTAAAATTTAATTTTTAAAACTATTTAGGTTTTTTTGTTTATGTATAAAAATAAATCCATTTTAAGTATTATTCCTGCAAGGGGAGGTTCCAAAGGAATATTTCGAAAAAATATCAAACTGGTAGCTGGTAAACCTTTGATCGCATGGACAATCATAGAAGGAAATAAATCAAAATACATAGACAAGGTAATTGTTTCATCAGATGATGAAGAAATTATTCAGGTTGCAAAAAACTTTGGTGGTGAAGCTCCTTTTATCAGACCAAAAGAATTCGCTCGGGATAATACGCCCGGTGTTCTTACTGCTATTCATGCAATAAAAGAGCTTCCAAATTTTGATTATGTCGTTTTACTCCAACCCACATCTCCACTTAGAACATATATTGATATTGATAACTGCATTAAATTTTGTATAGATAATGAAGCGAATTCATGTGCTTCAGTAGTAGAAACTTCGAAAAGTCCTTTTTTAATGTTAACAATAAACAGGGAGAACAGAGTGATACCACTATTAAAAGATGGTTTTATTCTAAGACGCCAGGAACAATCCAAAATATACATTTTAAATGGTGCTATTTTTATTGCTAAATCGAAATGGTTGATAAAATCCCAAAATTTTATTGATAAAGAAACTCTATCTTATATTATGCCTGAGGAAAGATCTATTGATATTGACTCAGAGATTGATATAAAATTATGCGAAATTTTATTTAAGGTAAACCAATAAATGAATAATATTCAAAGAAATCTCAAGCATTACACAAAACTTCTATCTAAAATAGAAAAAGAATGTGATACTAATAAATTAACCTATAAAAATTTAAAAATTTGGCCATTTATCAGGTTGAAACTTTGGGCTCAATTATCTCATCCAGAACTACAATTTATTCATAAAAAAGAACAACCATTGATGGATTATAAATATAAATTGCCAGTAAGTGATGCCAATCTTCTAAGCCATTTAAAAGAAAATGATATTACATTTTTTTCTACACCGGCTGTTAATTTTGAAAATATTGCAGATAAATACTATAATCCTTTTGTTGATCCAATAATAGAATTATTTGGCAAATCTTGTAATTTTCTCAAATTAGAAATGTATTCTACACTTCCCCAAGAAAAGAAGATACGCTTCTTTCCATCAACAATAATAAAATGTATTCCAACAAAACAGATTGAAACGAAAGAGGATGTTTTAAATTTCAGAAATTTTTCTGAAACTGTTTTTAAAATCACAAACATACAAGTTGAAAAAAGTTTTTGTCAATTTTTTGGACATAAACTAGAATTACTTCATGAATATTTTTTTAACGTTTTGTCGTTGATCCGCCCTAAAGCTGTTCTACTCGTTTGTTATTATGACTTAACAAGCATGAGCCTGATACATGCATGCAAAACATTATCAATACCAACAGCAGACATTCAACATGGTATTTGTGGTATCAATCATGGAATGTATACCCATTGGACAAAAATTCCTGAAAATGGATACGATTTACTTCCCGATTATTTTTGGTGTTGGGGAAATGTTTTTAAAACGAGCATTGAAAAATGGCAACCAGAAGGATGTAAACACCATAGACCGATAGTTGGAGGCAATCTCAGATTTTATAAATGGCTCGATAAAAATGATCCAATTATTGATGATGGTATGGATAATTTTTACAAGCAATTACTCCAAAAGAACAAAGTTATTTTGGTAAGTTTACAAGATATTATGGAACTTCCAGCTTTTGTATTTCAAACAGTTGCAAAAACAGCTTCTTATGATTGGTTTTGGTTGTTTAGAATGCATCCTGTTTACAGAAATGGAAAAACAGAAAATCAACTCAGGGATATTTTTCAAAAATATCAACTATCGAATTGTGAATTTTATTATGCCACTCAATGCCCATTGTATGCTTTGTTAAAAAGAGTTCATCACCACATTACTTCATATTCGGCAGTTTTTTATGAAGCGCTTGTTTTCAATGTGCCGACTACAATAATTGATAATGTGGGAAAAGAACTGTTTCAAAATGAATTAAAAAAAGGTTTGTTGGGCTATGCTGAGACAATTGAAACGTTGATAGCTTCAATACAACAAGAATCTAATTATTTAAAAGATATGAATTCCTCTGATTATATTGATACAAGTGCTATAGCGGCAGAAAAGGCTCTGGAGTATATTGCAAAAATAAAAATTCGTAAGATAGGTTTAAGAAAAAATACTTCTCCCAGGTTTCAGAGTCTTAAGTCTGGTCTTGATCAGGCAATAAACCTTTTTTGTTCAAAAAAATACAATGAAGCTTTTGATATATATGAAAAATTAATAGTTGCTTTTCCTAATAATGCCATAAGTATTTTAAACGTAGTTTATCAATTATATGAAATTCTTGCAGACGAGGATCGTTACTGTTTATATCAATCACGATTTTATGATTTTGGAATAATGCCTTATGATATAGTATTAGATATCGGAAGTGGTAATATTCCATTTAAGTATGCTACTCATTTGGCAGACTTAAGCCTTGAAGATGGATCAATTGGTAGAGCAAACACTAAATTCAAATATATCAATGGAAAACAAGTGGTTCAATGTGATATTGAAAATTTGCGTTTTCAAGATAATGAGTTTGATTTTGTTTATTGCTCTCATGTCCTTGAACATGTCCTAAATCCTGAAAAAGCTTGCAAAGAATTAATTAGAGTAGGGAAAAGAGGTTTTATTGAAGTGCCTACAAAAGGAAAGGATATTTGGTTAAACACAGCAAAAATAAGCAATCATCGGTGGTGGATTGAAATAGTTAACGAAAAATTAATTTTTACCCAATATAACCAAAGAGAACTTAATGGTTTTGAAAATAATATCTTATTAAGTATGCACACCCAACCTCAAACCCCGCGAGAGAAAGCTTTCTCATCCTTAATATATCTTAAGTCTGACTTAGTAAATAATATGATATTATGGGAAAATTCTTTTGACTATGAAGTACGACAATAAATATCATTTGACAAATATTTATAGACAATTGAAGATTACCTTGTTGCAAAATTTAATTTGTGTAAACAATTATAATAATTATAGAACTATTGATGAAAAAAAAGTACAAATAATTAGTGATGAGTTTCCACCGATAATAATTTATCAGATGGGAAAAGTAGGTTCTAAAACAATTTTAAGATCGCTTGAGAAAGCGAATATCAAAAATTTTATTGGTCATGCTCATTCCTTGACTTGGACCAACATTAACCAGGATAACCATCAAAATATAGACACTCAGTATAGACAATTTTTACGACAATTGATTGATAAATATTCTGGTTCTATCCGATTTAAAGTGATTTCATTGGTTAGAGATCCTGTTGCAAGCTTTATCTCAAACTTATTTCATAATTATAAAAATTATTTACCTGATTTAAAAAGGATTGATAGGGAAACAGCGATCCGTAATATTAAATCTTGTCTTCTAAAAAATTTTTGTGAATTTGATGAACAACGTGATTATATATGCAGCTGGTTTGATGTTCATTTTAGAGATGTTTTTTCTTTTGATATCTTTTCTGTTAAATTTAATACATTAAAGAGCTATCAAATATATTCAACAAAGTATTCGGATCTTTTAATTATTAAATTAGAAGACTTGGAAAAATGCCATAAACAAGCGTTTGATGAATTTCTCAACATTTCTAATTTTACGTTATTTCCCCAAAATATTGGATCATCAAAATGGTATGCTGATTTGTATCGTCAAACGTTATCTCAAATAAATATTCCTGAGCATTTGTTAGATAAAATATATAGTTCTCGCTATTCGCAACACTTTTATTCAGAAAAAGAATTATTAAATTTTAGAATAAAATGGACCCATAAAGTTTCAAACATAGATAATAACACTTTAAGTCAACTATATAATAAATTGTATGTAAGTTCTCATGTGAATCAAGAAACAAAACAAAATCTTGAACAAAAGCAAGAATCAATTACCCTTGATTCAGACATTAAGACTTTTGTTGAAAAAATAGCAGAGCATAAAAATACTGATAAAAATAAAATTGTAAATATGTTAATACGAAATAATAAAACACTATTGGAACA
>Ga0272440_1002530_pt1 | contig 14185 bp, 3 predicted proteins | sample SSMMMBAug17_FD_192440 | JGI IMG/M metagenome (GOLD analysis project Ga0272440, IMG submission 192440) | Marine sediment archaeal communities from Little Sippewissett salt marsh, Falmouth, MA, United States - SSM-MMB-Aug17 | ecosystem: Environmental > Aquatic > Marine > Wetlands > Sediment ...
TGTGATGTGAAAGTTGATAATAAGGGAAGCATCTATATTGTGGATACAAACAATTACGTCATACGAAAAGTCGATGCATCAAGCCAAAGAATCCTGTCAATAGCAGGTACAAGATCAAATAGATGTAACAGAAACATCCAGGATAATACACCCGCGCTACAATTTTGTATTGGCAGGATAGAGTCAATAGCAATTGACAACAATGGAAATATTCTTTTCTATTCTCACACAAAAAGACGTTTTTATAGTATTAATACTGCAACTCAACAAGTAATGCATATTGCAGGATCAGGACAATCTGGGTATAGCGGTGATAATGGCCCTGCAATAAATGCTTCATTTCAGCATCCAAATAGATTGACAACTGATAGTAAAGGAAATCTGTATTTATCTGATTCTTCAAGTCATCGCGTTAGAAAAATTGAGCATTTTTTGTGGCGTATAACTGGAAGACCTGACTCAAATGCATTGAGTACTGATAATATAGTTCAGATTCAAGCTTTTGATGGGACTGGTAGCTCATATCAAAACTATACCATTTCTGTGATTTCAAAAAATTATGCGCCAGTCATTTCACAGATTCCTGATCAAGAGATCAACGAAGGAGAAAGTTTTTCATCCATCCAACTGGATAATTATGTTAGTGACCCAGATCATGCTAGAGATCAGATCAAATGGAAAGCTTCTATTGATGAAACTGTTATTATTGAAATAACCAATAGAATTGCGAATGTATATCTTTCTGACACAGACTGGGCAAATAGTAAAAAAATTATCTTTACAGCGACAGATCCATCAGGATTAACCGATAATGTTGTAGTTGCATTTACCGTTCTTCCTGTCAATGATGCTCCCCAGTTTATATCAACACCAGAAAAAGAGGCTATTGTTGGCGTGAAATACGTTTACAATATTGATATTTCAGACACGGATAGAGACCCTCTGAAAGTTTCAGCCCAATCTCTACCAGACTGGTTGGAAATAGCAGAAAAGTATATTAATTCTATTGATATTCTGAGTCAGTCGACCTCACGAAATCTTCGGGACGCCTTTGACCTTGTGATTGATAGCAAAGGTGAAACATTATATTACCTGGAATCCGATTCATATGTTGTGAATGCTGTAGATATTTATAATGGAAATATTTCTATTATTGCTGGAATCTGGAGGAATACAGGGACAGATAAAGATAATGTACCGGCCACTGAAACGTCTTTATATTATCCTCGTGGTATGGCCATTGACAGTTCTGATAATCTTTATATTAGCGAACGTAATAAGCATCGCATAAGAAAAATAGATACCAAAACTGGATATATATCAACCTTAGCCGGAACTGGTACCTATGGGTTTAGCGGAGATGGTGAACTTGCAATAAATGCGAGATTAAGAAATCCATCTGAACTGGCTGTTGATTCAGAAGGTTCTGTATATGTATATGATAGTGGAAATAGTCGTATCAGGAAAATAGATGTAAAAGATGGCTGCATATATACGATACGAGAAAGCATGAATTATATTACAGGAATGGCACTTGATGCTGAAAATAATTTGATTGGCATTTATTCTCGACGAATGTATAAATTAAATACGTCAGATGGTTCTTTACAAACGATATTTAATAGCAGCTATGGATTTGCTGGTGATGGGAATCATATAAGTACTGCTCGATTTACGAGCATATATGATATATCATTTGACTCAAATGGGAATTACTTAATTTGTGATACATACAACCATAGAATACGTATCGTTGATACAAAAACAAATATCATTCAAACATTGGCCGGTCCAATCAATCGTTTATATCCTATACAAGTTGTAATGGACTCAAGTGAAACAATCTTTGTAGCAACAAGAGACTATTACAGCAAATTGAAAATGCTCAAAAAAGCATATCAACTAACCGGTACTCCCTCAATCAGTGATGTTGACAAGGATAGTTCTGTGACGTTGAACCTAAGCGATGGAAAAAGCACAATACAACAATCCTTTGATATCAGCATTTCAAGCAATGCGCCACCCCAGATTAGACCTATTAATGATATAGAAATTGCACAAAACAAAAGTACCAGAGATATATTTTGTCACGTTAGTGACATCGATAATCCTGCCACTCAACTCACTGTAACTGCTCAGTCTGATAACTTATCTCTTGTTCATCCTGATCATCATATTTCTATGCGGGGTAACAATACACTAAGAATCATAAAAATTGTTCCGAAAAAAGATACCTATGGTACTGTGAATATTTCAATCATTGTAAGTTATGGTGAAATGTCAACAAGTGAATCATTTATGTTAACAGTTCATGGGAAACCTTTTGCCAGTATCGGAATTGCGGAAAATTATACACGTATTGCCACTACGCCAATGTCTGTGATGTTTACGCCAACCAATGCCACCAACAAAATTACATCATGGTTGTGGGATTTTGGCGATGGAGAAACCAGTACGAAACAGAATCCAGAGCATATGTATTTATTAAATAGTCACGCAGATAATCCATCTAAATATACTGTTAGTCTGACAGTCACTGGTCCTGGCGGCCAATCCACTGAAACACAAAAAGAATATATTTGGGTTAAAGATGTCAGACATATTGATTTTACATCAAATAAACGAATAGGTGGCATACCTCACACTGTGCTGTTTTTTGATCAATCCCTGAACATGAACGGTGATTATTTATGGGATTTTGGTGATGGCCATCAGTCGACATCAGCCCTGGCCGCATCGCACACTTATACTGAGCCCGGATTTTATACAGTCTCATTGACCATTGGTGATCGACAGTTATCTAAAGCCAATTACATTAAAGCTGAAGGTCGACAAATAAGGGGCACAGTTTTTAGTAAAGATGATAATCAGGTCTTATCTGGCTTTTTTGTGGAACTTCGATTGAATAACCAGCTTATTGCCAGTACAAAAACTGATGAGAATGGCCATTATTCTTTTCAATCCCTTCCTGCATCGGATAAATTTGTTATTGGTGTCTGGCCGCCTTATGGAACAAACCAGTATTATTTTCAATATTATAATAAAACCCAAAAAACATTGGAAGTGACACGCGTATCAACACTTTTATCTGATCGGGATAATATTGATTTCTACCTGGAAAAACGACCTCAATCAGGCATTAGCGGTCAGGTAACCCTACTGGGTGGTACCCCAGTTAAAGGTATTGATGTCTCTGCCTTTTCTACAAAACTCATGGATGGTATGAGCTGTCAAACCGATGAAAATGGGCGGTACACATTGATTGGCCTGGGATCTGCCACTGATTATCAACTGTCAGTATGGTATGAACCTTATGAATCTGATTATTATTATAAATCACCAGAAGAAAGTGTAAACAGCTCGTATCAGGCAACACTGCTTTCTCCCAGTATTCCTATTGCTGAAAATATTGATATTATTATTAAAAAGAGTGGTACGATCACAGGTGTTGTAACAAGTGAAAACAACGCAGTTTCTGAGGTATGGGTGAATGCCTGGTCGGATCTTTTAAAATCAGGTAATGGTGCTTTATCTGATGAATCTGGAAAATATACCATTATTGGATTAACTGGCGTCAGTAATGCCCTCAATGTGACCTACTTTGTTGAAATACAGCCCTTAAAATATCCCTATCAGGTATTTGATAATGCATCATCACGTGAGAATGCCAAAACTGTTTTAATTAACACAACTTCAGTGAATTTTAATCTGAAAAGTGGCAATTCAATTTCTGGTTCAATTGTTGATGAAAACAATGCGCCTGTCAGTCATGTTTCAGTAATTGCGACATCTGAAAAGAATGGATACAAGATTACTGCGATGTCGGATTACTCTGGGAATTACTCATTAACTGGCCTGAAACCCTCAGATGATTACAAAGTGAGTGTGTATCCACTGGGATATATGAACCAGACTCATTCAGATTCTTTTGATGTTTGTATTTTTGATATTTCTAATGTTGATTTTGTTTTAGATAAGGGACCACTCATTAGTGGTACTGTTGTTTCTGAAGAAAGCATGGAAGTGTTACAAGGTATATGGGTCAATGTATGGTCTGATGATACTCAAACAGGTAGTGAATCTGTAACAGATGAGAATGGCAAATATGAAGTTACTGGTTTGGACAGCCTGGCAACTGATTATATCATATCAATCAATAAGGAAGGATATTTACCTGCTTTTTATCATTCAGATGGAACAGTTTATAAAATTTCTGATGCTGAAAAGGTGTCTGCATCTGATAGTCTTTTTGATATCAGAATGAAAAATGGATACAATATTTCGGGTCAGGTGTTATTCAACAATACACCAGTATCAGGTGTCAGGATTGAAGCTTGGGCAGAAGATATTCAGTGTTGGTCATCTACAACATCAGTTGATTCAGCCTCAAGTGAGCATAATTTCACAATAAAAGGGCTTTTACAGGGAACCTATGTGTTGACATTGAAATCTGATGCATATTCTCAGAAAACTGTTGATAATATCGTTATTGAGGATGTAGATATTGATAGTCTCACAATAACTCTAGAAAAATTTGAGAGAAGTCTTTCTGGAAAGGTTTATGGACTGGGACCAGGAAAGAATGCCAGTATTTATGCATGGTCTGAATCAATTAAAGCGGGTGACAATATTGCTTTAACTGGTGATGGAAATGACTTGGGGTATACCATCAATGGCCTAAAGCCCGCGTATGATTATAAAGTTCAGTTGATGTCCCCAGACTACCCTAATCAATATTATAAAGATCATACCAATTGGAATGATTCTGATCTTGTTGATCTTCGCACAAATGATGCTCAGAATATTGATTTTAACATTAACATTGACACTGTGGTGATATCTGGAAACGTGACCTTTCCAAATGATGCAAAAGTAGGTGATGATGTATGGATTGATGCAATCAACAGCAGTTCATATATTTCAAAAAAGACAGTCCGATTGGTTTTTACTGCAGATCATAGCCATTCATATTCAATATCGGGAATTAAAAAAGATAGGTATATTTTGTATGCAAATTCGGATACATTCAAAAGAGTCTATTATAACAATACATACAAGCTTCAATCTGCACAGATTATTGATGCAAGTAATACTGATCTTGTTGAGAATATTGACTTTATCCTGTCAACCGGTGCAGTTATTTCTGGTATTGTTATGGATACCGATGGAAAGGCAGCTTCAGGAATAAGAGTTGAGGCCTTTTCAGATGATACATCCTCAGGAGGTTCAACTAATACGTTGGGTTCAGGAGCGTATTCAATTGCTGGACTAGAAAGCGCTTCGGATTTTAAAGTATCTGCCAGAAAAACTGGCCTGGCACCTTTTTATTATCATGTTGATGGTACAGTTAGAAATCAAGCAGATGCCAGTTTAATTAATACGATTTTGTCAGATGAGCATACTCAAATCAATATTAGTTTATCAGAAGGGCAAAGTATCAGTGGAACTGTGAGCACTCTTGGTGGCATTCCTGTTGCGGGTGTTTGGGTGACTGCATCATCAGCAACGCATAAAATAGAAAACAGTGAACGTACCAATGCTGATGGTGTTTATGAAATAACTGGCTTAACACCTGGATATGACTATAAATTGACTGTAAAGCCGCCTTGCTCATTATCTTTGATTCCTGACGAAAAAGCAGATATTTCTACTAATTCAGGTCGTATTAATTTTTATTTGTCACAAGGCAATGAATTAACAGGATATATCACTTCAGAAAGTACAGCAAAACCTATCAGTCTGGTTAAAGTAAAAGTAATATCAACAGCCAGTAACTATTTTTGTTCATCCACATCAGATCTTAAAGGAGCATATCAAATTACTGGCCTTCCAGCTTCTAGTGATTATATCATAAGCGCGGAACCTTCAACAGAATCCAATTACCAGGCGAGTGCCATAAACAATCAGACAATTGACCAGGATTCTACGATAAATTTTACGTTAAAATCTGCTTTAAGCATTACAGGCTTTGCATTAGAAACAGGAAGTAATACTGTGATTCAAAATGCGTTAATAAAGGTTTTTTCTACCCAGGTAAACTATCGTGCTCAGACAACGACTAACGATAATGGATTTTTTCAAATCAATAACGTCCCGGAGGCTCTGGAATATTCCTTTGAAATTACTCATGAGAATTATGCAGATCTCACCCTTAATGGAAAGTCAGCAACTAGTGATATGACATTTTTTCTTACAAAAGGGGGGGCTATTACCGGTACAATAATTGATGAAAATGCAATGCCTTATGCCAATGCTCTGGTAAAAGTGCTGTCTCAGTCATTAAATCTTATTAAAGATACAAACAGTGATTCCAATGGATATTTCGCAGTGAATGGATTGACTATATATAAAAATGATGTTTTAGTAAATGATTATTGGGTAACGATTGAAGCATCCGGATATCCTGCGCAATATCAAGGTCAAAAAAGTGTGGGCGATATTGTTAATTTTCAATTATCGAGAAATGAGAGTAATCAAATTACTGGAACAGTACAAGATGTCATTGGCCAATTGCTTCCTGAAAATGGAATAACAATAAAAGTAAAGGTTTATAACGATGGCTCCTATGTAAAAAGTGTTAAAGTCGCAAAGGATGGAACAGGTGTTTTTGCAATAAAGGGCTTAGTGGCAGGTCAAAGTTATCAACTAAAGATAGGCCCGACGTCAAGCAGTCATATACCAACGGAGTGGGTTGGGCCCGACTATAAAGGAGTGTTAGATAAGTCTGATGCTGGCAGTTTTGAAACCGGGCAGGCAATTTATTTTAATTTTAGCAAAGGAATCTGGTAGAACAATGAAAAAAACAGTTTCAATACTTTTCGTTTTTTGCGTAATGGCAACAAATGGAAATGCAGTAAGTTGGGATTTAGACAGTTTTTATTCAACCTCGCATACTGCCAATATCAAAAGCAACACGTCAAAACTTGAAGTTAAATGGGAAGCCACTGAAAATGATAATTGGTTTGGTTACTGGTACGCTTTTAGTGAAGGATCCGCTATTACCATAAATGATGACTACGAAGGCGATTACGATGAAATATCTGCCCGAACAATGGGTATTTGGGAAAATAGCTGGACAAAATCAACCCAGATTAATGACTCTGGCACAACATCATATTATTTCAATTTATCGGTCGTTGATTCAGAAGGTGACCCTCATCCAGTTACCTCCATAGGTCCATTTTTCATTGATACTGAACCCCCCGGTAGTCCACGTTTTGTCGTTCCAGAAACAACAACATCCGCAAATATTATCATTACAGATATCGGCGCAACCGATGCTGTTCAATTTTGTATCAGTAATTCAGGATTTGATGTATGTACATGGGAAAATTTAACCGGTTCACAAAGACTCTGGTCTGTTAATAATGAACTCAATGCCCAGACTACAATTTATATGCAATTTAAAGATGATGTAGGAAATATTTCCACAGCTTCTGCAACAACCACATATACAGAAACGACAGAAACAACAGTTAATATTCCTGGTGTTCGAGCCATTCCAACCTTAACGCATTGGGGCTGTTTGATTTTTTCAGTTATTCTGATATTATCTGCTTTACTGTGTTATTGGAGGCGTCCATTAAAGGGCTTGTCAAGATAAAAAACACTTCTGCATTAACAAAAATTGTCCAGCAAAGAATGGTTGAATTTAATTCGAAATTGATTTACTTGTAAGCTTTCCAATTATTCATATGCTGCCATTTATCTTCCGGATTTATCCCCCGGTAGCCCTGGGATACTTTAAATATGGAATAATCTTGTTATTCTTAAATCCACCGATACCATCGTATGTTATGGACACAACTGGCACACATGTTACTTGTTCGATCTGTCTCACCATCGCCTCGGTAATCAATGAAGGACAGCAAAGGGCCGGGCTGGCTTGAACAAATAATGCAACATCAGGGTGATGCTTTTTAATATAATGCACTTTCAATAAATTATCTAAAGATTCCCCTGTGTGTTCTAACTTAACAGCATATTGGCTCAATATTTCTTCTGGTGAGTCTTCAAAAACTGCCATTGGTTCTTCAAGAATATCTTCAAAATAACTATAGTACAGGCCCTCTAATTTTGAAAAAGTTGTTTGCATGGCTTTATTGGTGATCGCTGTAAGGTATCTCCCTTCATGTATCCATTTTCGGTAGTATGGATTGGCGATCATTTTTGCATATTCTGTGTAAGGTGTTGTCACCACCTCACCACCATGTGTTTCAATGAATCGGATTAAGTCCTGATTGATAATACGATTATCTCTTGAATAAAGATCTCCAAAAATTGCAACTTTCAAACGTTTTTCAGCTTTTGTTGGGATTTTTTTAAATCGTTTGGATATGGTATCCAGTACTTTTCGTCTTTCAATTTTTCCTAAAAAACTATTTTGAAGCAGCTTGATACTCCAGTCAACAACAGCGTCGGTTTCACCTTTGTTCATTTCATAAGGTCTTTTTTTACAGGCTGCTTTGCGCAGAAGTCCGGAAAACATATATGCAAAAGCGGAATTCAAAGATGCACGTATTCCAAAATCGACAAAAAAGAAATCACTGACATAGATTGCAGATTTCTCCATTCCCTGACCATAGTCATTTAAAAGACTTTTGATATGATAAGGATATAGCCTGATATTACAGGAAATTTCACATCTTGCCATCCATAATAAACAATCTTCAGGCGGAAAATAATTGCTTTGGACTTTTTCAATAAATGATTGTGCAATTGCGTTAATTGGAATACATTGCCCTGTATTCATTTTTAAACTACGTCGAATTGATTCTTGCGTTTCTTCTAAAAGAATGACTTGTTGCCCCTCATTTGTCAAAACAGCTTCCAGTAATTTCCCTGATAAACGATCCCAATGGGGAATGAATAATATTTTGTCAGTTAGATTCTTGTTACTCATTGGGTGCCAACTGATAGGCTTTTGTGAAGCATTTTTATTGTTTTCCTGATAATGATTTGAAAAAGCGCGAATGGCTGCTTCAATACGCGTTTCATATCCAACGTTTGATCCATGTTCATCCAATTCTAAAATAAGATAAGGTTTGTCGTGAGATGCCATTATTTTTTTAAAATAATCCTGAACAAACGAATCTGGCGAACATTTAAAAGATGAAATAAGAACTGGATACAAGCCTGGCATTTGGGATACAGTTTCAGCTGTTTCCAAAATATTTGCTGCAAATCGCCATTGAATTTCTTGTAAAATCTCCGCAATATTTGATGTCGCATTTGGGTCTGGACTGATAAGATCCTGATACGTACAATCTATTCCATATTTGTGAAACAAACCTGGGATACCACAGTTTAATGTCTCTGAAAAAAGTGTATAAGGTCTTCCAAGTAATACAACCCTTAAATGATTTCCATGGCTCTGAACATGATGAAGCCATGATTTTTTAAAATTTGACAGTGCATCATGCTTAAATTTCAATGCGGCTTCATAAGCCCTATAAATGTCAAATAAATTGTTTTTATGACCTGGAATCTTTTTCACTGCTTCGTAAATTGCGATACGTGAATAAAAACCCGGATATAAATACTTTATTACAGGAACAAGGATTTTTTTCTGTATTTTGTCATCAAGCAGTTCAACAAGTGATGTTGAAAACTGTGTATAATAACAATATTGCCTGCGTGATCCGATTTGGCTCTTTTTTTCTTCAAAATATAAAGGTGTGAAAATAAAATCACAGAGATCTTTTAGATAATCAACATGTCCATGAAATGATGTAATGGGAACACAGAATTCTGATGATGTGAGGATTTTTCCATTTTCAACCGGTTCTTTCATTTTTTCACTGGTAATGACTTGAAACCCCAAAGATTCAAAGAAAAAACGCCACATGGAAAGGTCTTCAACCAGATGCAATGCTGCGGGGATTCCAATGATCGGTGCGTTTTGATCTGGTTCAATTTTTGGTAATTGAAACGATTTTTTTCGTTCTTTTATCAGGTCAAAGGCTTTGGATTTATTACCAACAAATTTTTTGGTGTGATAGTCACGACCGCATAAAAAACCATAGGCAATCTGTTCGTTTTTGATTGTGACAACCGATAGTTTACAATGATTTGTACAATAATCGCAGATTTCTGATTTTACAGGAATTTGTGTTTGATACAATGAAATGCCGCGGAATTTCGACTGATAATTCTTGCTGGTTATTTTGTTTTCATCCAGTAAAAAGAGTCCAGTACCCATTGCACCAGTCAGATGACAGAATTTAGAAACCAACACTGGTTTTTTCAGATGTTGCTCAAAGGCAGCTACCAATGCTTTATTCTTTGCTGTTGCGCCCTGAAAGAAAATAATATCTCCAATACGTGATTCATTCGCAACTTTAAGCAGGTAGTTTTCTCGAACAGAATGGAGCACTGATGCCAGAACTTCGTCAATGTGGTAGCCTTCAGTCAGATAATAATTTAAGTCACGTTCCATGAAAACTGTGCAGCGATCACTGGAAAGTGGTGCTTTTTTAAACTCAGTTCTATTGGCATAATCTGCTAAAGGACAATCTAATTTTTTTGCCTGTTCTTCAATAAAACTTCCTGTTCCCGCAGCACAAACAGTATTCATCGTGGCAAAGGTAACGCGGCCATTACGTAACGTGGTAAATTTGGCATCCTGCCCACCAATTTCAATGATTGTATCCACTTCCGGATTCAACGAGGTTGCAGCACGGGCATGGGCTGTAATTTCATCTAGAATTAAATCTGCGCCAACAATTTGACCAATAAATTTTCTACCAGAACCTGTCGTGCCCACACCAATAATATTCAATGTAATATTTTCTTTTTGAGCCAGATAATCGATGGCTGCAAATATGCGCAAAACAGCCTCTAATGGACGCCCGGTCGTTCTTGTATAAAAGCCCGCCAGCATTTGTCCGGATTCATCCATAAGCGCCGATTTGGTACTTGTTGAGCCAATATCGATTCCCATAACAGCCCTGATTTGACCAGTAAGCGGTTCATATACATCTGTTTCAACATCCAATGCTTCACTTTGTTCAGTTGTGGCCTGATATTTGAATTTTGAAAGGCTGGAAAAGTCAGGATATTCGGACAATGAAAGTGTAAGAGGCGGGTATTCATGTTCTTTGAATTTATAATCTGAGTTAAATATATTTTTGTCAATGAAACAATCCATTTCATTGTTTTTTGCCTCTGAAAAATCAACATCATTAATTAAAAACAAGGCCGCGCCGATTGCCCCAAAAACAGAAGCATATTTGGGGACGATCAATGATGTATTTGTCAGGTTTTCAATATGAGACCGAACCGCCTGATTTTGAGAAACACCGCCACAAAGAAGAATTGGACTCTCTGCTTGTGATGATCCAAAAACAGTATCAACAATATTTTTTGCAAGACCATGACTTAAACCATCGCAAATTTGTTCAATGCGATAACCTTCTTGTTGTGCATGGATCAAGTCAGTTTTTGCAAATACAGCACATCGTGATGCAATCTTTGGGCGTTGCCCCTCATTTTTAACAGCCAGGCGACTTAATTCTGCTGTATTTTCCAATCCGAGCCGTCTGGCTTGTTGATCTAAAAAAGCCCCTGTTCCAGCAGCACAAGAAGTACTTTCACGACTCCCCAGATAACCACCATCCGAACCAAAACGAATAAGAGTAAATGTTTCTCCGCCAATCGCCAGTATTGCTTTTGCATCAGGTAAAAAATGTTTGCCAGCAGAAATAATACATATTTGCGTATCAAATGATTGGGTGCTTCTGATCATATGCGCGCCCTGACCACATGCGGCAATCCCCATGATTGTATTCATTGGAATGGATTTCATCATTTGCTTGACAGTTTGCTCTACATTTCCAAAATGGGGCTGATAACTAGAATTGAGTACGTGATTGTCTCGTGATACAACAGCGATTCCAATAGATATCGCTCCAATATCAATGCCCATGACATTCTTTTTGTGTTTCATATATTCCTACTATAAAAAAAGCCACTGATGTTTCAGCAGAATAATTTCCGCTTATTAACTTCGTGGCTTATTATTTCAATATTTGTTGATTCGTTTCTGAACCAGGATTACACTGAAGAAGATGAATAAGATGAAATAAAGACACTTTTAATTCATCTTATTCATCTTTTTCAGTGTAATCCTGGTTCAAAAAAAGAATGAACATTCAAACTTTATAAATGTGGAAGTTATTATTCGAACATTCCTAAGTGTAGATATTTATGATAATGGTTAAATCAATAAAGTCAAGTTTTTTACTATGATCGTCCAACTTAGGCCTTTCATGGCATAGTTATTGCCTTCAAAGAAAAAAATAAAAGTACAATAGCCATCTGATTCGTTTTATCTTGACATTTATTCCAAAAACAATAATAAATATAGAGTTAGCGTGAACGAATAACTGTATTTTAGTGCTTGGAAGGCACTAACCAAAGAAAAAAATGAGGCATAAATGAAACACATTAATTTTTATCAGTCTATTCTTATTGCCTGCCTTTGTGTCATCGTTCAGGCAAATTATGCAATTTCTCGCACCAAACTTGTTACATTGCCAGAACGTGGTGCGGTTGTTATCCGGTTGGATCATAAAGATGGCGCATTTATTGAAGAAGAAAGAACTTTGCACCTTGAAAAAGGGATGAATACAGTTGATTTTGCCTGGAAAGATGTTCGAATTGATCCGGATTCCATTCAATTGCTCATGTTGACAAACCCTGAAACTGTTCAATTGATGAATGTTAACTATCCGCCAGATGAAAATGCACTGGTCTGGGATATTTACAGCCCTAAAGCATGTGATGAACTGGTTCGCGTATGTTATTTGCTTCAGGGAATAAACCATGTTATTCAATACAGACTGTTTGTCAATAACAATGAAACCCGTGCTCGATTGCAAATATCTGCTGTTGTAAAAAATTTTTCTGGTGAAAAATTTTCATTTGCCAGCTTATGGTTAGGATATGGTCAAATGCTGCCCATTAGCATCGATCATGAAGAAACCCTTAAAATCAATATTAAAGATATAGATAATATTGCGATTGAAAAACGATGGGAATGGGATGCCAGTAAGGAAAACTGGAACAATAAATATCCTCAGGAATCAAGAGGAATCCCGGTTTTGTACGTTCTTGAGAATATTTCTCAAAATGGCTTGGGTCATCATGTTTTATCTGATGGTAAGGTTCGGGTTTTTCAAGAAGGAAATAATGGACAGCCCATTTTATTGGGTGAAGACAAAACACAATCCGTGCCTGTGGGTGAGCCAATGAAGATATGTATTGGCAGGAGTTTCGACATTTCTGTTGATCAACGGATGATGGAAAACCGAAGAATCAATATTCGTAACAATAATGTGAATCACATTGTTCTTTATGACACAGAATCCTATATTGTTGCACGCCTGGCAAATTATAAACCAGAACCTGCCAAGATTTCAATGGTTCAGTACATACAGGGACAATGGGAAATGATTGATTGCAATATTCCATTTACTTTGGAAAACGCATCAAAACTAATATTTGATATTTCTCTTGCCCCATTGGAAAAAAAGGAACTGGCATTTCGATTTAATCGACGCAACATTCGTCCATGATTATAATTACGAAACTTTCTATGCTAATAATTGCTTGACATCAATAAATTTTGGTGTTACTGTATATAGTTTCATAAATGAGCACATCAATCCAATTTAAAATATCAGTGCGTATAAAACATTCATGCAGTCAAACATACGCCTGAGCAATGACAGGGTTATGAAAAGGCAAGTAAACATGGTCGTTTACTTTGATTGCCTTACATGCATGAAAAAAACAACGTAGAATGACAATCAGGGAAAAGCTTATGAATAAAATCCATTTTATTGTATTTTCATCAAGGGCTACGCATTCAAAGCAATTCAGCGTAAACAAACTTTTAATGTCAACCACAACCATAGGTTTTTTGTTTTTGTTGGTATCATTGTTCTATATTGTACCAGATTATACCTACCTCAAAGCAAACTATGTAAAAGATACCTTGCTCAAGCAAAAACTTGAAAACAAAACAACCGAACTGATCGCTCAACGACAGCAAATCAAAAAATTTGCAAAAGAAGTCAATACGCTAAAAAAACGTGTTGCTTATCTCAATCAGTTTGAAATGAAAGTTCGTACATTGGCCAACCTGGATATGCCATCAGGAGACAGTGTTTTGAGTGTTGGT
>Ga0272440_1002531_pt1 | contig 14182 bp, 2 predicted proteins | sample SSMMMBAug17_FD_192440 | JGI IMG/M metagenome (GOLD analysis project Ga0272440, IMG submission 192440) | Marine sediment archaeal communities from Little Sippewissett salt marsh, Falmouth, MA, United States - SSM-MMB-Aug17 | ecosystem: Environmental > Aquatic > Marine > Wetlands > Sediment ...
TATATAATTTGATCGTTTTCAAATGGGTTTTTTTTGCGATATTCTTTTTTCAGACAAGATTCAGGAATGAGTGTTCCCTACACTTATCGTAATAAATATTTCGATAAGCGTCTGAAATTCATCGCCCAGGTTCTTATCCAAAATGTCAAGCAAAGGAAAATTGAATGAAAACCAGACGTAATATCTCTATCATGATTTGTCTTTGTATAAATCTCATTTTTCCATATTCCATTTTTGCGTTACCGCAAAATGGTACTGTGGTCTCCGGTCGGGTGGACATGTCCACGTCAGCCAGACAAATGAATATTCATCAACATTCCCAGAAAGCGATAATGAATTGGGAATCATTTAATATTGATTCCGGTGAGTTGGTACGTTTTGTCCAGCCCAATGTAAATGCCGCAATTCTGAATCGTGTGACTGGTTTTCACCCTTCTCTCATTAATGGGGTAATGCAGGCCAATGGAAATGTCTTTTTAATCAATCCGAATGGCTTGCTGGTTGGCCAATCCGGTGTGATTCAAACGCATGGCTTTATTGGGGCCACCTTGAATATTTCGGATACTGATTTTCTCAATAATTCTTTCTCATTTGCGTTTCAACCCGGTACTTCTTTGGGAAAAATTATCAATCGAGGGCTTATAGAATCCAAAGATGGGGGGTTTGTGTCATTACTTGCTCCGAAAATTGACAATCATGGTACGATTATGGCCAATATGGGAAAAATACATCTTGCTGCCGGGGAACGTATTAAATTGTCTTTTATTGAAAATGACCTGATCAGTTTTGCCATTGATCCTGACGATGTTCCAGCAACTACAAATACACACATTGATAATATGGGAAAAATCCAGGCCAATGGAGGAGAGGTGCTGATGTCTGCCAAAGCTGTTGGAGACATGGTTCATTCCATTGTTAATAACACAGGCATTATTGAAGCCACCAGTCTTGTCAACGAAAATGGGGTGGTGCGACTGACTGGCGCTGATGAGATACACAATACTGGCAAAATTGATGTGTCCGGTGAAACAGGGGGACAAATTGATGTCAGTGCAAATACCATTATTATTACAGAACAATCCGAGTTAAATGCTTCAGGAATATCCCAGGGCGGAACAATTCGTATTGGCGGCGGACGTCATGGACAAGATGCGTCATTGCCCAATGCACAAAATACATATGTTGGCAAAGATGCGCATATCCTGGCCAATGCTCAGAAATCGGGTGATGGCGGTGAAGTGATTCTTTGGGGTGATGCGGCCACCATTTTTACTGGAGATATTTCGGCAAATGGGGGGAAAATTGATGGTCAGGGGGGATTTGTTGAAGTTTCCGGTAAACAAAAACTTTTTTTTGATGGCAATGTCTCTACCAAAGCGACCAATGGACCCAATGGAACCCTTCTTTTGGACCCCAAAGAAATTTATATTGTGAATGGCAACACTGATGATCTTAGTTCAGATTTTTCAGGTGAGATAAACTTTACTGACATACCTGAAGAGTTAACCATTGCTGAAAAACGTCTTGAAAGTCTGAGTGCAAATACTGATATTAAACTTCAAGCCAATCATCGCATTACCATTATGGGGCTTGAAGACAACGAGCTGACACTGAACCAAACAGGGAATGTATCATTTATCAGTGGTGCGGGTGGATTCATTATGGAGCCCATTGATACAATCAACATTTCAGGAGGGGGAAACCTTTTAATTGATGCATTTGGATCTGAAAATGACGCATATCCGGCAACAGACGGGCCGGTCAGCCTGGGTTCCATTCGAACAGTGGGTATTGGCAGTGTGACCATTCAAGGAACGACAATTCATCTTGCAGGTCCGATTCATGCTGGCGGCACAGTGACCATAAACAATCGGGAAAATTTGAGCATTAAAAAGGATATTGAATCCGGTGGTGATTTTCTCCAAAAAGGGCCACGGCCTGCTTTTTTGTGGGATGACATTACTGCCACAGGCGAAATATCATTTACACACGATATTTCTCTGAACAATGATATCATTCGATTGACTTCCAGAGATGGCAGTATTCTTCTGATGAACAGCAAAATTGTTCAAGGCATTGATGCGTGCACGTTGATTCTTCAGGCTGAAAGTGTTGTCTCTCTCAATGATATTGATATCAAGACTCTTTCATTTGCCAGTATGCCTGGCGGATTGGTTTTAAATGGTGATATTAAAATTATATCTGCATTTGATACAACACCGGTACAGGGATTTATTTCTGTTGATGAATTGTCTAGTGTTTATACCGATGAGAAACCTGTTATTTTTAATTCTGCATTAACCTTAAAAGAACGTTTAACCATTCATACCGGCGCACAATCAGGTGATATTACTTTTCTTGATACCATTGATGGCCCATTTATGTTGGATTTGTTTGCCGGTACAGGGAATATTCAGTTTCAAAAAAATGTTGGAAGCAATGACATGATTAATGGGCTTTATATTCGTTCTGCTCAAAATGTTCAAATGATGAAGGATATTTCATCTGATAGCATTGTTGATTTAAATTATGCAGGTTTATTGTCTCAAGGAGGTGCGATCCGAACAACTGGCGATAATATTGTTCTTCGTGGAAATGTACAACTCATAAGCAACAGTGCATATGACACAAGCATTGAAGGCGGTGATCTTCAAATAATGGGCAATCTTGATGGTGTCCGATCACTTGAAGAAAATCTCGATATCATCACTGGTACAGGTAATATTTCAATCAATGGTTCAGTTGGATCTGTCAGTATTCCTGGTGATATTCATATTTCAAGTGCACACAGTTTAACTGTTGATGGCCCTTTTCAAGCCAACAGCCTTTTACATCCGGCGGGGACTGGCAATATTCATTTCAAGGATCAATTAACCACTTATGAAGGCGGCATTCATCTTCATGGCCTCACTCTCGAATTGGATGGCATCTTAAACAGTAATAAAAGCCCTGTTTTACTTGCGGCTGATGCGTTTACAATAGATAATGATATTCAAGCCCTGGATGCATCAGTTACATTGTACGCACACACGCCGGAAACAACCATCGGTCTGGCAGATTCAAGCCGGGACATTAATTTTACGAATGATGATCTTTTCAAGCTCAAAACCAATCAAATTATTATCGGGCATGTGGACAATACTGGGGGCATCACAATTGCCAAAGATAATACCATTACGCAAAATAAACAACTTCAATTCATTTCATCCGGTCCAATATCTATTCGCGGCAATATTGTGACAGGCAATAATGCCCGAATTATTGTTACAAACTATGACAATTTATATGTCGCTCCCGGTGCAAATCTTACCCTGGATGGCGGATGGCTTCAAAATGGAGATGGTCCGGTTCAAATTGGCGGGGCGATTACAACAACTGACGACATGATCCATTTTGATGGCCCGGTCAGTCTAATGGGTAATTTGGACCTTGAAACCGGCATTGGCGCTGGAGATATTCATTTTGCAAGCAAAATTGATGGCAATTATTATTTATCTGCAAACAGCGGTACTGGCAATATCCTTTTTGCAGATCAGGTGGGTGCAGAAATACCCATGTATGGTTTAACGTTGAAATCCAGTTCAGATATTGAAATTGGAAGTCAATTTCATGCAGGCAGTATGACCATTACAAACAATGGCATTCTTCGACTGACAGCAGGTGCAGATATTCAGTTAAACAATGCATTTTTACAACAGGGCATTGGCCCAGTAGAATTGGCTGGAAAGATTACAACAAAGAATGAAAGTATTACGTTCACTCAACCAGTAAGCCTGGTCAACGCTGCAGAATTAAATACTGACACTGGACCTGGAAATATTCTGTTTCAAAATACCCTTGATGGCTATCATCTGTTGACCTTGAGTGCCGGAACAGGCGATATTAAGTGTATGGAAACAGTGGGGAAAAATAACCCGGTTGCAGGACTCCGCATTAAATCTGCTCAGAATGTATCTTTCTTAAAATCAGTTGTGGCGGGTGAGGAAAGCATTGATATTACTGCTAAAATCATTAACCTTACTGCCCCCATCACCACACAGAATGGTGGATTGCTCGCTTTTGAAAATTCCGAATTGCTGACCATTTCGGAAGAAGCAATATTGACATTAGATGGCCCATTCTTTCAAAGAAGCACAGGACCTGTTCAATTATCAACAGATATCATTACGACCGGGGATGAAATTAATATCAAGGGGCCTTTGACCTTAACAAAAGATATTCGATTTGATACAAATTCGGAAAATGGCGGCGATATTCTTTTTTCAAACAGTATCACAGGAAGCCATTTAATTACTTTGCGCAGTGGATCGGGGAATATTCTGTTTGATCAAGCAGTATCAGCCAATGGCCTTATTATAGAATCTGCCAATATACTGACCTTTAATGGAGCGGTCCAGTTAAATACATCTGGAATGATTGCCCATTCTACGATTGTTGAAATCAATGATGACATTCTCACTGCCAACAATAGTTCTGTGCAATTTTTCTCTGATGGCGATTTTAAGCTGACATCAGGTGCAACATTGGACATTGATGGTTCTTTTTCGCAAACAGGTGATGCAAATGTCAATTTGGCGGGCAACATTCAAACCAATAATCAATCCATTTCAATTGATGGCAATGTCTCCTTATCCGGTCAATCCATCATCACAAGTGGTGACAATGCAGGCGATATCATTTTTAAAGGGGATATTGATGGTGCCAAAGATGTGATTCATAGCCTTTCCATGAATGCCGGACAGGGAGATATTTCTTTAAATGGTTATTTGGGAAGAAATGATTTATTTAATCTCAATATTATATCTGCTCAAAACGTGTCCCTGGATGAATCATCCCGCCTGAACACTTTTGTTCAGAAAGAGGGTACTGGCCTGACGCACATTAAAGAAACATTATATCTCGGCGCAGGCGGATTCTCTTTTAAAGGAACCGATTTAAGCTTTGAAAAAAATGTCAGTTGTAATACATCAATTTCGGGCATTGGTATGCATATCAATCAGAGCGGCCAACTCAATATCAAAAGTGCTTCGAAAATTTCGCTCACCGGCGCATTCATTCAAAATGGCGAAGGCCGCATTGCATTGGGCGGGCATATAGAAACAATTTCCGCCCCCATAGAAATGACCAGTCCTATCGTTTTAATAGACAATGCCATCATTCAATCAAAAGAAAGCGGTAATATTTCAATCAAGCAAACTGTGGATGGTTCCTTTCAATTCGATCTTTCTGCCGGCACAGGTGATCTTGAAATTTTGGCCCCTATTGGCAATCAATCTGCGCTTCTTGGATTGTCAGTAGAAAACGCAAACAATATTAAACTTGAAGTGCCGATTATTACAAAAAGTAATGGAATTCAACTTGAAGGTACGCAGATCTCGGCATCTGGCAACTGGTTTACTGACAAAGGCGCAATTACAATTGATGGTAATATTATCTCACAAGGAATTTGGCAAACCGGTGGCGGTGCGATTTCAATTAAAGGGGATACACAATCTACAGGAAACTGGATAACGACTGGCGGCGATATTACTGTTGCCGGCAATATTCAAACATCTGGAGATTGGCAAACAGGTGGTGGTGATATTATCATCACTGGCAATACCATACTTACCGATAAAGTATTCTGGCAAACCAGCGATGGCAACATAGAAATTGATGGCACAATAAATGGAACAGAATCTTACAATCAAGACATGATCGTAGATGCTGACAAAGGAAATATCTTTTTTAATCAATCACTCGGAAATGAAACCCCTCTTAAAACTGTGGATATTCAATCGGCCGCAAATGTCACAATTGAATCTGATGTGAATGCAAATCGTTTCAAGCAAATATCTGCCAATGGTCAAACCCATACAGGCGGTGCTATAACGACCCATACTGGCGGCATACACATACAAAATAAACAACTTGTGCTTGAAGGTGATTTAAACAGTAATGGCAATGATATGGTGCTTATTGCGGATCAAATGACATTGCCATCAATAGTTAAAGCCACAAATGCCAGTGTCAGCCTGATGCCGCTTTCCAAAGATGCATCCATTGGCATTGAAAATCCAGATCAAACCCTTGTTTTTACTGACGCTGCCCTTGATGGCATTGATACAGAACATCTGATTTTTGGAAATGATAATTTCAATGGCCCCATTTTCTTAGGAAAGAATAGTACGTCGGTCTTGGGACAACAAAAAGATCTTTCTTTGATTACCAATGGAAGCATCAGTGTTTTTGGGTCCATATCCACTGAATATCAAAACAATCTGACATTTGATCATGGACAGCTTCTTGATGTCAATGCCAGTTTTGCATTGAATGGTGATTTTATTGAAAAAGGAAATGGCCCGGTAAACTGGTCAGGAAGTATTCTTGCTACCGGAAATATCACTTTTAATCAACACATTACATTAACTGGCGATACATCATGGCAAACAAGCGATAGAAATATCAAAATTTTTAACACCATTGATGGGCCTTACAATTTAAAGATCAGTACCAGCAATGGTTCTGCCTCATTTGCTCAGGCATTGGGTAAAATCAATCCCTTGCAATCACTAGAAATTAAAGCCCAAATGGTAGATATTCATGGCATTCATACCGGTGTACAGGGAATAAACATTGCAGCCGATACCATTCAATTGTATGAAGATATCAGCACGCTGCAAGGTCCGGTTGTATTTGATGGGGTTACCCATATCATGTCTGATCTTCAGATTGAAACTTCCGGCGGCAATCTTTCTTTCAATGGTCCAGTAACCGACTTAAACAATTTGAATCAGATCACAATTGCCACATCAGATGGCACGATTTCATGTCAGTCGATTCATTTGGATACTGTTATTTTTGGGCCGGGTGGCAATCTCATTTTGAATGATAATGTAACTGTCAATCAACAATGGGATACGTCACAACTGGAGGATATTCGTTTAAAAAACGATATTCTCATTCAAACAAACAATACTGATATTCAAATGATCAATCGCATTGATGGCCACCACGCCCTTGAATTGGACACAGGCATAGAAAATATTGGAAATATTCATATATCGAGCGATATGGGAGAAACTGAGGCATTGAAATCATTATCTATTCAAAATGCAGCCGCGTGCTATATTGATGGCAAAATCATTACAGCCAATGGGGATGTTTCTTTTAAACCATCAGTTATGTTAACCAATGATTTGTCTATTCATACCGGCACGGGTGTGGGTGCGGTTCATTTTTCAGATAAAATTTATAGTACAGATGAACAGTCACACAACCTCGATATCATGAGTGGTGGGGGAGATGTCTATTTTATGCGGGATGTTGGCCCCAATACGCCGCTGGGAACAATCTCAATTGAAAAGGCCAGAAATATTTTTGTTGAAAACAGTTTGAACGCACAGGACATTCATATGACACCTTCTCAACAATTATTTTTGGGAGGGTTCATGACTGCAAACAATGGAGATATCTTGATTAATGGCGATATACAAAGCACTCAAAATCAATTACTCTTGCGAACCTTACAGGGCAATATTACCATATCCGGTAAAATGACCGATCCGGACAACACCCATACCCTGACCCTTGATGCCAATACAGGAAAAATCGATATCAATGATATTTCAATGGGCGAATTAGAGATAACAGCCGCTGATCAAGGTTTAATATTGCGCGGGGAAATTGAAGTTAATGATCGATTTGACACACGTAATATTGCAGGAACAATTGTTTTAACAAATCATACGACAATCAGTACACGAAATACAGGTGATATCACGTTAATTCCCCCGGTGAATGGACCATTTGATTTGAAACTCAATACCAACAATGGAACTGTTTATATCAAACAACCCATTGGTCAAACGAATGCAGTTAAATCATTCATAATATCATCAGCAGAAAATGTGATGTTGGGAAGCAATATTTATACAACTATTGGACAAATCAACATTCAGGGAAATGTCACCCTGTTAAAAGACAATATTATTCTGGATTCAGTTGTGGGTGATATTGTTCTCAATGGCAAAGTCACTGATTCTGATAAAGATTTTCAACTGAACATTGATGCCTCTGCAGGAAGTATCCATTTATGGGATCTTGACCTTGCAAGCATAACACTTCAAGCCTCAAACAATGGGCTCTATCTGAATGGTGATATCATGCTAAACAGTAACTTTGATACGACTAACATTGCAGGCCCTATTACAATACAAGCGCCATTATCTATTGAAACACAATCTCACAATGTTGTTTTAAATACAAATGTTTCGTTAAATGGAGCGCTTAAAATAAACACAGGAAGCGCAGATGGCACTATTACGATCAATGGGGAAATTAATGGGAATCATGGGGTGTCTGTGTCATCTGGAATCGCTGATATTGAATTTAAACACCCCATTGGAAACCTGGAACCTATTGCAAATTTATCGGTTATATCCGGTAAAGACCTGGCTATCAAGGGTGCGATTCATTCACATGGAAATATTCATCTGGACAATGGCGGCGTAATAGACCTTTGCGGAAACCTTCAAACAATTGATGAAGGCTCTGATATTGTTGTCAGTAATGCTGATATCAATATGACTGGAGATAGAAGTATTGCTACATTTAATGGCAATATTGTTCTTGATAAACTGACCCCTATCGCAAATGAAACCCAGAATATTGTTCTGTATGCAGGTGATGGCAATATCTCTATTGATCAGACTGTGGGTGAACCTGATCTGGCTTTTAAAACAATTGATATCATGGGATCAAAGGATTTTCATCTCATGGGCGCTGAAGCCACTGTTTATGCACAATCGATTAAAATCGCCAGTACCGGTGATGTGCGCCTGGATGGTCAAATTACATTAAGCACTGATTTAGATCTGAATGTCAATAAACTTCAAATAAATGCCAATGTAGAAACATCGGGCAATGTTCATATTGCCAATAAGGAAGAAACAAAAATATCTGCTGATATCCAATCAGCGGGAGAAATCTCTTTTAGCGGCCCGGGTAAAATTGAGCTGGATGGCGATATTGAAGCTGCAAACGATATTAGGATTGATCAGGCCTTGTTGTCCTTGAATGACAGCCATGACATACATTCTCAAACCGGTTCTATATCCTTGTTTGGTCTTTCTACTGAAAATCCCGGTAATAACATTCTGAAACTGTCCGCCGGTTCGGACATTGAATTTTATGGACCGGTGGGACGTCCTGATCAAATTTTAGGCGGCATTCATATTACCCATGCAGAAAATGTCAATTTTTTCCATACACCTGGAAAAATGTATGCCAATGAATTAAGTATTCAATCAGTTGCCAATGATACAAACTTTGACAGAGAATTGCATATTACAGGGAACATGATGATTTCAACCAAAACATTGACCATTCTTGATCCTATAGAAACGTCCGGTAATATGAATATACAGACAACAGGCAAAGCAACATTGTCATCAACACTCAAATCCGGAGGAACAATTGATTGGGATCAGGGGGATGACCTGGCAATTGACCAAAAAATCGAAGCTGGCGGGACAATCACCTTTTCTGGTGCAGGCAATATTCTTTTAAGTGCTGATATTTTAAGCACAGAAATCAATGCAGCATTATCAATAAAAACAGCAAACTTAACTGTGAAAGGCGACCATGAGTTATCGACATATCATGGTGATATTCTTTTGAATTCAATTGATACTGATACACCTGATAAAAATGTACTGACTATTTCATCGGGTAATGGCAATGTTGAAATTATGAATAACGTGGGATCTGATACCAAACGTATGGGAGGACTGGTAATCAAAGATGCCGATGAAGTTGCATTTAGCGGAGACAATGCCTCAATGAATGTGAACATGTTAAGTATTCATAACAAAGATAAGCTCACCATAAAAAGTGATATTCAATCAATGGGAGATTTAACATTCAGTGGTGCTGGGAATATTCTTCTCAGCGCAAATCTCGAAACCACAGGGGCCAATTCCAATATTTCTATTTTATATTCAACTGTAGAATTGATGTCAGATTGCGCAATGATCAGTCATCATGGTGATATTCAACTGGCAGACATTGTTTCTCAAACAGATGATCATGCAAAACTTGAATTGGATGCCAATAACAACGACATTTTTCTCAATGGAACGACCGGTAAACCAGGATCAATGCTTTCAGATTTTGACATTGTTCAGGCCGATCATGTCCATATCAATGGTGACGTTCATGTCAGCGGAGATATTCATATTAATGCCCGATTGTTATCAATTGACCACTCTATTGAGGCTGTGGATCAAGGTGAAATCACAATGAATATTACAGAACAAGCAAACATTCATGACAAAGTCATGTCGCAAGGCAAATTTTTGTTTTCAGAAGGCAGCAAGTTGATGCTTGATTCTACAATAGAAACAACAGGTCGTGCTGCATCCTTAGAGATTCAATCCCCGATAGTTCTGACAGGTAATGCCCAAATTAATTCACATGGCGGAGATGTTTCGCTGTCAGGGATTTCAGCTGAATCAAAAGAATCCATTCTAGGTGTATCGTCAGAGCAGGGTAACATTGTTTTCAATGGTCCCATTGGCGATAACGATCTATCCCTGTCAGAAATTCGGATCGCTTCGGCAAAAGATATCACATTTTCATCAACTGCCAATGCCATTTACACAGATCAATTGACCATTCAAAATACCAGTGGTCATACCACAATTGATGCCCCATTGTATGTCAATGCAGATGTTTTTCTTCGCAGTGCCGAATTAACAGTCAACGCAAATATCCAGTTTAAATCCAACGCCAATTTAAAAATTGATACAACAGGCCCAACGTATTTAAATGCAGATATTTCAGTTCCAGGCAATATTTTGTTTGATGGTACGGGTGCTATACTGCTCTCTGCCAATCTCGAAACCACTGCCAATGAGTCATGGATCAAAGTTCCGGATGCCCCGCTGTTTGTAAAGGGGAATCGCACTCTGACAACGCAATCTGGAGCGATTGAACTCTTTCATATTAAAGGCGATCAGATGACCTTGTCCCCCAATGGCGGAGATATCTCTGTCAGTGGCGCAGCGGGCAGTTTGGATGCACCCATTAAGGGCTTAATTATTGAAAATGCAGGCAATATTTCATTCATTAGAAAAGAGGCTAAAATTTATGCAGCTGAAAATTTAAATATTGAAGGCTCAGGAAAGGCAACTTTTGAGGGAGATATTACAGTTGAAAAGGAAATGAATATTCAAGTCAATGCCTTAAGTATTAACAGTCAATTAAATGTATCTCAGGATATTTCAATGGATATTCATGAGGATATAACAATCATGGGCCTTCAAACAAATAATAAAGGAAATATTTCATTGATTTCCCAAACCGGTCACATTCAATTGGGAAAAATTGATGCTGGTCTGAGCGGACACATTGAGTTGAAAGCCGAAAAAAATATTGATGGCGGTACGCTCATTGCAAATCGCATTGATGTAAAGGCAGCATCCATTGGCACAAATAGTCCGCCTGTTTTAGACACCCAAAATTTTACAGCCACACTAACCGGAACTGGAAATGCCTTTGTTGGGCATATCAAGATGGCTGATCCAGGGGCATCATTGCCTGACAATAGTCAAATAAACTATCTGGGTGATGGCTTAATGGTATTTCTTGTTGAAGATATGTCCATATATGGTGTGGAGGGAAAAGATCGCGCTTTTTATCCCTTCCCGATTCAAGAATATGAACAACATCAATTATTCCAGGAATCATACCTGGCCAATCGCCCTGAATTTTTTATGATTCCGCCATTGAATGTGGATATTTCAATTGAGGATGATGAAGAGATTGAGTTTTTGCAGATGGATTGATCTAAGGCATCCTTATTGTTCATTCTTCAGGCACTTTTCTGGAATGCTTAACCGCGCTTATTTTCACGCCTGACTTCTTTTACATTTTTTATTTTCTCGATTGCATTAAATATTTTTTGCATATGCCCTGTATCATGAACAGTTATTTCAAATCTGTTATAGATATATCCTTCAGGAAATGTAAATGTATGTACACTCAAAATATTTGATTTATTTTTACTGATTTCTGCGCTGATATCAGCCAAAAGGCCGATCCGATCGGATACAAGAACCCCAATTTTGACAGGAAAGCTGGTTGTTTTATCGGTATCCCATTCCACCTCAATTTGACGTTCTGGGCTGATTTTGATAGAATTAACACAATCTGCTTTATGAACTGTTACACCATAACCCCTTGTAATATAGCCAATAATATCATCCCCGGGAAGAGGTTTGCAGCATTGAGCAAAGCGTATGAGAACATCATCAATTCCAGTCACCCGAACACCCGATTTTTGACGTCGTTTAAGCTTTTGAAACATTTTATTCATTGGGCCGATTTTGTTCTGATGCGGAATAAAATAATGAACAATCTGACGTGGGGTGACTTTTCCAAACCCGACAGCTGCAATGAGATTTTCAACTGTTTTGTATTTGAAATTCTGCCTGACTTTTTCAATAATGTCTGATTTTAATTCCTTGTTAAAGGATAGTTTATTTTTCTGAAATTCTTTTTCACAAAGTTCTCGTCCCAAAGTCAGACTTCGAGCATGTTCTTTTTGTTTAATCCATTGACGTATTCTGGCTTTGGCCTTGACTGTTTTCGCAAAGTTTAGCCAGTTTTTCCCTGGATGTTGATTTTTTGAAGTAATAATTTCTACATGATCCCCTGTTGTCAATTGAAATTTCAAGGGACGCATGATTCCATTTACCTTTGCGCCAATACATTGATTACCCACTTCTGAATGAATCGCATAAGCAAAATCCAATGAAGTCGCCCCCTGAGGTAAGGAGATAACATCACCATTGGGCGTAAAAACATAAATATCATCAGGAAACAAATCTATTTTGACATGTTCCAAAAATTCTTTTGGATCAGTAAAATTTTTTTGATTTTCAATAAGTTCTTGTATCCATTGAAATGTTTTTTCAGTTTCTTTATCAATGCTTCTGCCTTCTTTATAGCTCCAATGAGCAGCCACACCTGATTTGGCAATGCGATCCATGTCCCAGGTACGAATTTGAATTTCTATGCGCTGATTACCAGGGCCATATACTGTTGTGTGTAATGCCTGGTACATGTTTGGTTTGGGTGAAGCAATATAATCCTTAATTTTTATCTGTATGGGGGTCCAGGTCTCATGGATAATACCAAGCACTTCATAACATTGGGGGATGGTATCCAGAATAATGCGAAATGCAATAATGTCGTATATTTCTTCAAAAGGCAGGTTTTGTTGAATCATTTTTTGATAAATACTGAATACATGTTTATGGCGGCCAAGAATATGGCATTTAATATTGCCTTTGGCCATTTTTTTATGCAAAATATTTTTAACTCGGGTGACATAGACCTCTCTTTCTTTATGGCCACTTCGAATTTGTTTATTAATTTTGGAATATTTATCAGGAAACAGGTATTGAAAAGAAAGATCTTCCAATTCTTTTTTTATGGTATATATGCCCAGGCGAGAAGCAATGGGCGCATAAATGTCCATTGATTCCTGGGCATAGGCTTTACGTTCTTTTGCGATTCGTTTTTCAATATCGCGCATTGTGTGCACACGATCAACCAGCTTGATAAATATCACCCGGATATCATGAGCGATGGCCAAAAACATGCGCCGCAATTTTTCAGCCTGGTTGTTTCGGCTATCCTTTTTTGAAACAGTGTTTAACTGCGTCACACCATCAAGTAGTTTCAGCATGTTTTTGCCAAAATTTTCTTCGATGGCTTGCGATGAAATTAATCTGGATTCAACCAGGTCATGAAGTAAACCAGCAGCAATACTTTCAACATCCATCCGCATGTTTGCCAGCCCTCCCGCAACATCAAAAGCATGCGTAAATGCTTCAATATCTCCTTGTGCATATGCTTCGTATGCCATCTCATATGCTTTTTCTATATGCGACAGATCTGCTTCTGGATAGTATTCACGAACTTTTTGGTTGAGTGTATGATATTTTTTTTCCATAAATAATTTTTACGTTCGTTTCGGGAGTGATCACATTTCACTCCTCTACTCTTTCAATATTTAAGGAAAACTCGAAAAATAAGTTCCCCATTTACTTATGTGCCAGCCCGATGTAGGGGCGAACCTTATGTTCGCCCTCGAACGAATAACGCTTTCGTTCCTATGTACGATGGGCGAACA
>Ga0272440_1002532_pt1 | contig 14181 bp, 10 predicted proteins | sample SSMMMBAug17_FD_192440 | JGI IMG/M metagenome (GOLD analysis project Ga0272440, IMG submission 192440) | Marine sediment archaeal communities from Little Sippewissett salt marsh, Falmouth, MA, United States - SSM-MMB-Aug17 | ecosystem: Environmental > Aquatic > Marine > Wetlands > Sediment ...
ATTCATTTCTTCACTGGTGGCCCTGCTTTTGGTTCTCTATTTTTGCGGGGATTGGTTTTTATTGTCATTGTTTATAATATTTATTGTTGGGATAGCCTGGGCTTCAAACCATGCATTGCCTCGGTATTGGAAACAGGCAAGAATCATATTGAATTTAGGTCCGGTGAGAGAAGGCGAGCTGGTTGTATATCAAGGCATTCCATATCGGGTCAGCCGCATTAATCTGGCATCAGAATTGACCAACGCGCATTTGGAAGGCGGCGTAATTCAGTTACCCTTAAAAGATTTATTGGATATGCGTTCTCGTCCCATTGCAGCAAATGAATGCTGGTTCCCAACAAAAATGGGCGATACCATTTTTCTTCCTGAAGATACAATTGGAACAATAATTACACAAACACCCGAATTTGTTCGTATAAAACTTCTTGGTGAACATATACAGACCTATGCAACTGGCCAATACTTAAAATTATCTCCCATCAATTTATCAAATGGTTTTAGAGTGGTTGCCAATATTCATTTTGATGAAAACCATCAAAGCCGCTTGATCGATAAAATGATTGAAACCATTACATTATCTGTTCAAACAGAAATCGAACAACACGCATTTTATGAATGGGTTTTATCTGTCAAGACAATTTTATCGGAAGTGGGGCCTGTTGCATTTCAATTAAAAATAATTGTATATTTGAAAGGTGAAGCCAGTTTGTTTTATGAGGATATCAAAAATGTGATATTGTCATCATGCATTTCTACCTGTAATGAAAATCAATGGCGTATTGCATTTTATCCTGTGGCATTGCCATATCCAAAATAAATTGTGAATCAGCTTTAAATATTTTATCTCACAAATTTGTTTTTTCCGAACGTGAGATGCGTTGGTGCCCATGTTTGTCAATGATTGTCTGCCTGAATTAAAAAAATCAAAGTTGGACGATAATATATCGAATAAAACAACCAATAAAAAATATACTTGCAAAACAGAATCAGATTTCGTAATAATTGATCTGATTTGGATAAAATGTGATGAAACCCAAATCAATATTGAAATATAACCCATTTTATAAGAAACAAAATTATCGGCAATCAGCACCAGTGATTGCCGAATCAAAATTGAAAGGAAGGTAAAATGAAAAAACAGATGATCATCCTGGTCCTTCTGTCAGGATTTATGTTGCAATTGTTTGGATGTGCAACTGGTATTCGTCCATTCACCCCCAAAGACCTGAATCAAAAATATGATATGGATAAATATATCCAAAAAACCAATCATTTATACGTGATTTTGGATGCATCCGGTTCAATGGCATATATGTGGAAATATCGTGACAAGTACACACATGCCAGGGAAATACTCTCGTACATGAACCAGACGCTGCCTGAAATCCCCATGTCATGCACGATTCGGACATTTGGAAAACAATTATGGACATTGGAATCTGAAACAAAGCAAGTGTATTCATCAAAGCAATATCGCACAGTCGAGTTTGAACAAGCACTGAATCAATTAAACTGGCCCAGTGGTCAGACACTGTTGGCGCAATCACTTACTGCCGCTGAACAAAGCTTGAATTCCACATCAGGCCAGGTGGCTATTTTGATTGTCAGTGATGGTAAAGACATTGATGACAATTCCATGTCAACGATAAGTGCTATGCAAAAGGCTTTTGGTGATCGTCTCTGTGTCTATGGTATTCACGTGGGGGATAACCCTGATGGATACGTATTCTTAGATAAAATGGCGAAACAGGCCTGCGGTTTTGTTGAAAAAGTTGAAGATCTCACCGAACCCGACGCTATGGCCGAATTTGTCAATCGTGTATTCTATGAGGAATTTATTGATACTGATGGCGATACAATTGCAGACAAAGAAGACAACTGTCCAGATACGCCCGAAAAAGTTTCTGTAGATAAAAAAGGATGTCCCTTTGACACAGATGCGGATGGTGTTTACGATTATCTGGATCGATGTCAGGATACCCCATCAGGGGTTGTCGTGAATATGGATGGATGTCCTCAGGATACAGATGAAGACAATGTCCCTGATTATCTGGACTTATGTGCCAATACCCCCAAAGGTTCACCGGTTGATAATAAGGGATGTGTCATTGATGCTGATGGAGATGGTGTTTTTGACCATGTGGATCAATGTGAAAGTACACCCAAAGGCGCACGTGTCGATGATTCAGGGTGTTGGATTATTCAAATCATTCACTTTGCCACCAATAAAAAAGATATTCAAAGAACCATTTATCCTTATCTTGAGGAAATTGCAAAAGTACTCAATCTCAATCCAACCATGCGTTTGGGAATCTATGGCCATACAGACAGTATCGGCCGAGCATCATACAATTTAAAGCTGTCTAAAAAACGCGCCAATACTGTTGCCAATGAACTGTTGAAAATGGGTTTGTCAAAACAAAGATTCATTGTGGATGGTTTTGGAGAGACACGCCCCATTGCTACGAACGATAACGAGGAAGGTCGCGCAAAAAACAGACGTACTGAGATTAAAATTATCTGGTAAAATCTTTTTTCATGATGCAACCTGAGGCGATTTATTTTCGTTTCAGGTTGCTCTGAAAATCTTGATATATGTAAACTAACACAACAAGGAGTATCTTTTTACTTAACAGATATTCCAATTGGTGGTATTATAAAAGATTCTGAAGAATATTTTGATCATCTTGCAAATGATGATATTCGTATAAAAGGCACACGAGTAGGTATTGAATCTGTACTTTATGAATTTATCTATCGCGAGAAAACACCAGAATTAATTGAAAAACGATTTCCCACATTAACACTTGAGCAGGTGTATGCTACAATTCTCTATTATTTGCATAATAAATTGAAAATAGAAAAGTATATGGCAGACTGGTTTATATTTTCACAACGTATGAGAGAAAGACAGGCTAAAACGCCTCCACCGGTTATACTTCGTTTGAGAGAGTTCAAAAGCAAAGAAAAAAGTACGATTAATCAATGAATAAAATACGATATTTACTTGATGAAAATGTTTCACCTGCGCTTCGAACAGCATTGTTTTAATATGGGGAGCTTCAGAGTTACATGAGTATCAAAATCTTATAATTTATTTACCGATTAGTTAAAGAATTATGTAATGCCCTAATTTTATAACAGAAGATTATAGTTACTTAAGTTCTTTTCAGAGAATTCCTAATATCAATAAAATGGGAAAGTTCTTTTCAGCGCTTTCCATATATAACACAATGAACCCATTAAACAAAGAATGGCAAACCCTAAAACAAGCAATACTGTTTTTTACACGAATTCCACTTTCCAGCACATCAACGTATCATGCCAGTTATGATAAACATGCTATCCGATATTTACCACTGATAGGCGGCCTGGTAGGCCTGTGGGCATCAGTGTTTTTTATCCTGGCGCATCAATATTTTTCAACTGACATCAGCATTTTTTTGAGTATGATTTCTACCATAATACTGACAGGCGCTATTCATGAAGATGGCTTTGCTGATTTTTGTGACAGCCTGGGCGGCATGACACTTGAAAAACGACTGCACATCATGAAAGACTCAAACATGGGTGCTTTCGGTGTAATTGGTTTGATAGGCATACTGTCTGGTAAGTTTTTGTTTCTCAATCATATTCCAGATTTTTATCTTCCCTGTATCTTTATTTCCGGGCACGTTTTAAGTCGATTTTTTATTTTATTTCTTATGCTTTTTCTACCATATGCAGGCAATACCGAAACCAGCAAATCTTTGTCACTGGTTCAAACAGTTCATATAAAAAATGTTAGTATTGCAGCAGTTATTACCAGTTTGATCTTTTGGGGGCTACCTTTTTATGCTTTCGTATCTATTCCAATACTGATATTCATTAGCGTATTGCTATTTTTCTACTATAAAAAAAGTATTGGTGGATATACAGGGGATTATCTTGGCGCAGCTCAACAATTGACTGAAGTTTCGCATTATTTTTCAGTTGTTTTTTGGTTAAATATCAATTGATGTGTCATGATGGCTTAAAAAATGCAAAATATTAAAAAATGGGAATAAAAAATAAAATAGTAACATATCATTTGATCCTTTCTGTCATTTTATCCATGCAACTGGCGAATGCATCAGATATGAACAAGGCCAATTTATTACGTCAATCACATGATTTTCATCAGGCGTTGACGATGATTGATCAGCAACTAAAAAATACCCCTGATAATCAAAATGCCCTTTTTTTAAAAGGGCTGATTTTGTCTGATCTTGCGCGTTATGATGAAAGCGTTAAAATCTTTAAGCAATTGATAGAAAAGTATCCTTCAACGCCCGAATTGTACAATAATCTTGCAATTGTACTGGCCTTTTCAAAAAAATTTGAAGACAGTCAGAAAGCGTTTCAAAAAGCCCTTCATTTAAGAAATAATTATCGTGAAGCACATAAGAATCTGGATGCACTCAATTTTGCAAAAACATTTCAAACGTATTTGCGCAAGTCAGCTAAAAAGGATGGATATAACAAAAAAAAATTGTATGAAGCCATAAAAAATCATGCACAAAATACAAATAACACACAAACATGTTATAAACTTTTGGAATCCCAAATGCTGACACGTGAAATTCAATCAGACCTCACAAAATTAGGATATTATCAGGGTAAAATTGATGGCACCTTTCATTCAAAAATAAAGTCAGCAATCCAGGAATTCCAAAAATTTCATCAATTACCTGTAAAAGGTTACATTTCCTGGAAATTACTGGCACAAATCCAAGACGCGATTGATGAAAAAAAATTGCAGACAAATAATCAACAGAGCAAAACCATGTCTCAGATGCAAACAAAGCGATTAACCCGAAAACTTCAACATGGCCTGTATGATCTGGGATATTTACCTGGCCCACTAAATGGTGAATACCATGAACAATCCCGGCAGGCTTTAAATCAATTTATAAAAGACCATTCCATTGATGATGTACCAGAGATTTCATTTTCAATTTCAGGACATGTGATGAAGGCCCTGTATTATATTCAGGGAAAATGGACCATTGTGCCGGTCCAGGCAGATGATATTTGTACGCATTTTATCCCTTTGGCACAATTCATTGATAGTGGATATAAACCCATTCATTATATTGGTTATGCAACTATCCTGGAACATAAAACAGGTCATTATATCATGATAACCAATTCATCGGCGCATTGTCGGGATATGAAAAAACTTGTGCGCGCTAAAAGAATCAAATGATAATATGGAAAAGTTTTGACAAATATCTTCGATTTGTATAATATACAAGATTGCCTGATATTTAAAAGGCATAAACAATCTGTATGTTATTGCAATCATCGCTTTTAACATACCATAACAAAATAGAAGGAGATTGAGTTCATGGACAAAAAATCTGTATCCATTATGACAGCTTTGTGTATTTTTATTTTTGTGCTTTTTGGAATCATTGTGATTGATTCACAAACACCCTCTGATGATCAATATGCAGACATCAAAGCGGAAATTCAAAAAGCGGCCAGTCATGAAGTTACTGATGACCCGCAAAAACATGAAACTGTCAAACCAGAAAAACATGAAACTGTCAAATCAGAAAAACATGTTGAAAAAGCATCGGCAAAAACAGAGGCAAAACATGAAAAACAGGTTGCTCACAAAGAAGAAGCACCAAAACCAGCCCCAAAAAAAGCTGAACCTGCAAAGACAGTCTTGCCAGATGGAAAAACTGAAGTTAATGATGTTATCATGATGGAAAATCCAGCTTATGCTTCGCATAAAAAGGGCATTGTGCAGTTTACTCATAAAGCGCATATTGATGATTATCAATTGGCTTGTGGGGAATGTCATCATGATTCAAAAGGAAAACCATTGACTCTAAAAATGGGAGATCCGGTTCAAAATTGTATTGCCTGCCATACCAAACCCAGTAGAAAGGAAAAGGGCGTTAAAGGAAAAGAAGTATTGGATTATCACGCTGAAGCGCTTCATAACAATTGTATTGGTTGTCATAAGGCATATAATAAAGAAAATGGCACCAAGGCAGCACCTACTGGTTGCGGTAAGTGTCACCCAAAGAATTAAGAAATCCCCAAATTTATTACCATTCAACTTTGATGTTTCAAAGTTGAATGGTAATCCATCATGCTTTACCGGAGTGATTATGATTCAACTGCTTTCTTTTATTTCAGTTGTTGTCGCTGCCATATTAATTGGTACCTGGTTTTTGGATGAAATCAGACAGGCGAAAGCCAGTAATCATCCCTGGTATAGACCCTATCTTTCGACACCAGGGATTATCATTATTATCGCCCTTATTTGTCCATTAATCTTGCGAGTGTTTTATAATTTATAATTTATAATTTATAACAACCCAAAAAATTATTGCGCTTCAAAGATAACAAAAAAAAATGAAGTCAAAAAATAAAGCAAAACTATTATTGGTTGACGACACTGCGGACAATCTAGACATATTAATAGATATTCTCAGTAAAAGCTATGATCTGAGTATTGCCATGGATGGTCCCTCCGCTTTAAAAAGGGTTGTCCTGGATTTACCAGATTTAGTCTTATTGGATATTATGATGCCGAAAATGGATGGTTATGAAGTTTGCCAGAAAATTAAACAAAATCCGATCACTAAAAACATTCCCATCATTTTTCTAACATCAAAAACTGACCCCGATAGCATCGTACAAGGATTTGACTTAGGTGCTGCTGATTATGTGACCAAGCCATTCAATTACAAGGAACTTCTTGCAAGAGTCAAAGTTCATATTGACCTTAAATATGCCAGAGAAGAAATTGAAAAGGCTAAGGAAAAGGCTGAAAAATCAGAGAAATCCAAATCCGATTTTTTAGCCACCATGAGTCATGAGATTAGAACCCCCATGAATGGCGTATTAGGAATGGCATCACTTCTGATGGATACCAATCTTGATCCAGTGCAGAAAGATTATGTGGAAAGCTTGAGAAGCAGTGGTGAAACGCTTTTGGCTTTGATTAATGATATTCTTGATTTTTCAAAAATTGAATCTGGTAAAATGGTACTTGATAATCAATCTTTTCAACTGACGCATTGTATTGAAAATATCTATAACCTACTGGCTTTACCAGCAATGGAAAAAGGAATCGAACTTATTGAAAACATTGATCAAGATGTCCCAAAAATTATCATCGGTGATGAAATGCGTTTGCGGCAGATATTGTTCAATCTTATTGGAAATGCAATCAAATTTACAGAAAAAGGTGAGATTTATTCAAAAATAAAAAAATTATCTGAAGAAAAGCTTGAATTTTCAGTCCAAGATACAGGTATCGGTATTCCTTTAGAAAAAATGGAGAAACTGTTTAAATCGTTCAATCAATTAGACGTTTCAACAACAAGAAAATATGGCGGAACAGGTTTGGGTCTGGCAATATCAAAGCGACTGGTGCATCTCATGGGCGGAGACATCTGGGTGGACAGTGTGGAAGGAAAAGGCACCACTTTTTTCTTTACAATCAACACAAGAGTGCCTGAATCCCAGACCGATTCAGAGAGTATTCCGCAAGAACTCAATGAAAAGCGCATATTGATTGTTGATGACAATAAAACGCTTTCTCATGTAATTGCCTCAAAATGCACGAATTGGGGAATGATTCCAACAACTGCAACATCTGCAAAAGCAGCATTGGATGCATGGGAAAAGAGTATCCAAGATAATAAAACCTGTTTTGATATTGTTGTGCTGGATATAGAAATACCCGACATCAATCCGATGGATTTTGTCCAGCGAATACAAAAATTTTCTGACATCTATATCATTTGTTTTACAACAAGGAATCGGACTGATGCGTTAATTCTAAAAGATAAAACAAATTCCATAATTTTAAATAAGCCTTTCAGAGAATCATCGTTTTATAATCAACTTATCCAATGCGTTGCACCTCATGCCGCCAGGTATCAAGAAAAGGCCGAAACAACAAAAACTGAGGATCATCTGGGAAAACAATATCCGCTAAATATATTAGTTGCTGAGGATGTGCCAGTTAACCAGAAAGTCATTATTCATTTTCTCAAAAGGATAGGATATCAAGCCGATTTAGCAAAAAATGGCATTGAGGCTTTGGAAGCTGTTGATCGCAATTCCTATGACCTTATTTTTATGGACATTATGATGCCTAAAATGGATGGTGTTCAAGCCACGAAAAAAATTCGCCAGAAATATCTTAATCATCATAAACCCTGGATTATCGCATTAACTGCTGATGCCATTTCTGGAAAAAAAGAAGAATATACGAACAGGGGTATGAACGATTATATCAGTAAACCTGTAAAGCAGAGTGATCTAAAAGAAATGATTGAAACATATATTGAGAAAAAAACAAACATCTAATACAAGGTTTGCAAGCATAAGGAATGCTCTGAAAATAACATACCCATTTTTCTTGATCGTCCAAAAAAATAAGGTCGTGTAGAGACGTAGCATGCTACGTCTCTACAGTACAATTACCTCAAAACGAACAATATCAATAATGAGGAAGTTATTTTCAGAACATTCCTAAGTATTCCACGTCGCAAATGTTAAAAACAAAAATAAATCAGCGGAAATACAAAAAGTAAAAACAGGATTGTATTCCATACAAATAAATGGGATGCCATGCGTGTGTCCAGATCAAAAATAATTGCAACAACAACCGAAAGAATGGCCACAGGCATAAATGATTCTATTAACATAACAGCTTGCATGGATGGATCTATGGGAAGTATCCAGGTTAAAACAAATGCAACCAGTGGTGAAATCATGAATTTGACTAAAATTAACACAATATGAGGTTTTTTGTAAGATGTTTGTTGCTTAAATGAATACGTCAAGCCCAAAGAAAAATAATAGATAGAGATAGATATCAACAAAAAGCATTCAACAGGCATATGAATGGCAGGACGTAAAATATGACTTTTGTTCAACAATAAGGCAAACAAGGTGGTATATAATGGAATGTTCCGAACGTTGATTAATGTGCTTATAATTAACTCTTTTGTTGTTATTTTTTCATGTGAGGTCTGGATCAATCTTGCGTAAGGAAAGATAAACATGAATAGATAAAACACAAAATAAAGTAAAAAAATATATGATAAGGCCAGTCCCTGTTCACCCAATAACAGGAAGCAAATATATCCTCCCAGCGTAAAGCCATGATTTGACAATGATGATGAAATAACCAATGTGCCATGCAATTTTCGGGGCAGATTAAGGGGTAAAGCAAATAAATTGCCTGCCAAAAAGCCAATTATGACAATTATTAATCCAGACAAAGGCAAATAAATCAACTCTTTTGAAATGCGAAGTCCCCATACTGTCCAAAGGATAATTATTGGATCGAACATACACAAATTGATCAATACAATCCGACGCGCAACCTGGTCTGGAGACAAAATTAATTTTTTTGTCAACATTCCAATAATAAAAGGGCCAATTATCAAGCTTTGAAAGATAATAAATTTATATGATATTGACATAAATCAGCCATTGTTGGAAAAGAATTTTTTTTTGCAATATCCTCTGTCACGAATGCAATTCATTTCGAATGCCCAAAATAGATCGTGCGTCATCAGATGTTGCAATATCGCGACTGAGCATATTCGCAAGATCGACAATCTTTTGTACCAATTCTGCATTGCTTTTCGCCAATACACCTTTTTTGATATAAATATTATCTTCAAGCCCAACACGAACATGTCCGCCCATATGAATTGCCATAGTTGAAAGATTGATTTCTGATGCCCCCACCCCAATAACTGACCATGTAAAATTATCGCTGCCAAATAATACAGTCGCTTTGGTATGAAGGAAAGTTAAATCTTCAGGATTCCCACGAATTCCTCCCAAAACGCCCATTACAAATTGCATATGAAATGGGGGTGAAATCAAACCTTCATTTACAAGATAATCCAGATTATACAAATGTCCCACATCGTATATTTCAAGTTCCGGGCGGGTTTTAGTTTCCTTAACAAGGCGACAAAGATGTTCAAAATCCTTAAATGTATTTTTAAAGATAAAATCTTTGCTTTTCTCCAGATACGCTTTTTCCCATTCATATTTGAAGGTTTGAATGGCAGGAATTGATTTATGAAGGGCAAAATTAATTGAACCCAGGTTGAAAGAACACATTTCTGGCCGAAGTATTGGAATGACTGCTGTTCGTTCTTCAATGGTCATCAATGTAGAACCGCCAGTGGTGATACAAATGATGACATTGGATTTTTCACGAATGCGTTGAACAATCTCTTTAAAAAGTGCTGGATCTGATGATGGAAAGCCATCTTCAGGACGTCTGGCATGAATATGCACAATGGCAGCACCAGCATCGGCAGCATCAATTGCAGAACTGGCGATTTCTTCAGGCGTAATTGGCAAATATGGCGTCAACGAAGGAACTGTTGCAGCCCCTGTTATTGCTGCTGTGATGATTAGTTTTTGCATGCGAAACCTCCTTTACACAATTGCCACCGGACGAACCCATCCAGCGCTTGCGCCCTTAATTTTTATAGGAAAACATACAACAGTAAATCCATAAGGTTTTCCAATTTGTGACAAATTTGCCATCTTTTCCATATGACAATAACCTTTCTCAATACCAGCAAAATGGGCTTCCCAGATTACTTTGGGATTACCAGTTTCCTGAAATTCCTGAGCAAGATAGGGCAATGGACGATCCCAACTCCAGGCATCAATGCCAACCACACGAATGCCCTGTTCCAGCAAAAACAACGTGCTTTCTCGATCCATGCCAGCGCCTTTGAACAGATATTCAGGACGTCCCCAAAATTCATCAGCGCCTGTTTGAATCAAAACGATATCCATTGGTTTCAGTTGATAGCCAATTTCATCCAATTTTAATTGTACATCCTTTGCAGTAATTCTTTCACCATCAGCTTTGTGACGAAAATCCAGCAGGACGCCATCATTGTAACACCAGGAAAGGGGAATTTCATCAATATGGGCAGCGGGTTTTCCATTGTCCATTGTTGGATGATAATGATAGGGCGCATCCAGATGCGTGCCTGAATGTGTTGTCAGCTTAATAAATTCCAATGCCCATCCAAGACCATCAGGAAGTTGATCTTTTGTTAAGCCGGGGAAAAAGGTTGTCATTTGATCGGCACCTTGCTGATGATCCACATAATCTATTGATGGTATCATCATTGGTGGATCACCTGGTAAATCGGATTCTATGGAAATGCTGAGATCGATAAATTGTTTTTTTGCCATGATATTGCCTCATTAAGGTTTTAGCCATCTGGCTTTATTTTTCAATTACTTTATTTTGTTGATTAATTGATATTGTTTAAAAAATCAACAAATTATTTTCGAGGGCGCATGGTTTATATTGTCATGGCCCAAAAAGAAAAATGAGCATGATAATTTTCAAACATTCCTTTGATAAAATACTATTGACAATTACAATCTTCAACATATAATAGGTCCATGTCAAAAACGCTAATACTCACAGAAAAACCATCAGTAGCAAAAGATTTTGCCCGTGCTTTAAATGTAAATGGCCGCTATGAAGGTTACATTGAAAACAATTCATTTATCATTACCTGGGCAATTGGTCATCTCGTAGAGCTTAAAAAACCAGAGGACTACCATCCCCGATGGAAATCCTGGACAATGGACACCCTGCCCATTATGCCAGAATCCTTTGACTATAATCCCATTGATCGAACATATCAGCAATTGAAAATTATTTATAAGTTGCTGAATACCAATATCAGTAAAATTATTATTGCGACAGATGCCGGTCGAGAGGGTGAGGTGATTGCACGAACGATATTACTGAAATGTAATCACTTATACGATACCGCCTTATTTCGTTTCTGGACCAGTCAGGCATTGACAGATGAAGTCATTCGTGAAGCCCTGAATAATTGTAAACCAGCAGATGCCTATGATCGCTTGTGGAAAGCAGGTCAATCACGACAAATAGCTGACTGGCTTGTTGGTATGAATGGATCTCGTGCAGCAACCCTCAAAATGAACGATCTGTTCAGCGTTGGACGCGTTCAAACTGCTGTTTTGGCGCTTTTAGTTGACCGACGTCGAGAACGAGAAAATTTTAAACCAGAGCCATATTGGATACTGAAAGCCTTGTTTACCAATCCAAAAGGCACATGGCATGGCACATGGTTTCGTAAACGCCAAACCCGAATTCCTTCTGAAGAAAAAGCTCTGGAAATTGAAAAAAAAGTGGCTGGTAAGGATGGTATTGTTGAGTCAGTCAAACAACAAAAAAAATCTGAACCGCCGCCGCTGTTATACGCATTGACAGATTTACAGCGGGATGCCAACAACAAATATGGCTTTTCAGCTCAAAAAACACTTCAACTGGCCCAGGATTTATATGAAAAATATAAATGTCTGTCCTATCCCAGAACAGATTCAAATGTATTGGGATCTAAAAATGCGGATCTTGTGAAATCAATTGTTTCAAAGTTGTCATCAGTGTATCATGATATCTTTGCTGGTGTTCAAGCCCGACGTATGAAAAATACATACAAACGCGTATTTAATGACGCAAAATTAACTGATCACCATGCATTGATCCCGCTTTCACCATTGCCATCAAGTGTATCATCAGATCATCAAAAAATCTATATGCTCGTCTTAAAACGTTTTGCCCAGGCTTTTCATGCAGATTGTCAATTCGAGCAAACCGAAATTATTACACTTGTTTGTGATGAAACTTTCCGAACCAAAGGCAAAGTCATTTTGGTGCCTGGATGGAGAATTCTTGAAACACAATCTGCCACTCCGCAAAAAAGCAAAACTGAGGATGAAGTTGAAGAACAAGAGCAGCTCCCACCGCTTAAAAATGATGACCCGGCACATGTTCTGGAAACCAATTGTTTAAAAAAACAAACAACGCCACCGCCAGAATATACTGAAGCCTCATTATTGAGAGATATGACCAATCCCGGGCGATATGTCACTGACGATAAATTAAAAAAAATCTATCGGGGTGATATTGGTCTTGGCACACAGTCCACCAGGGCACAGACAATTGAAACATTACTGTCACGAAAATATATTGTTCGAAATAAACGTAAGATCGCAGCTACAGACAAAGGATGCCTGCTAATTGAAACGTTGAGACAGTTTGAAATCACAAAAAAACTGACATCCCCTGAAGAAACTGCCCGATGGGAAATGCAGCTCGAAGATATTGCACAGGGGAATGGCTCTGATGATGAATTTTTAGAAAATATCAAAACATTCGTGGTTCAATCTGTTGAAGAATTTAAAACCAATATCATTAAAATTGATCCCGGCAAATTGGGCAAATGCCCGGCCTGTGGCGGCGATATTATTAAGGGTAAAAAAGACTATGGATGCGCCAATTGGCGTGATACTGATGGTGCATGCAGGGTTGTGATCAAATCAAATTTTTGTGGTCGTTTTATTACACCCTTTATGCTTCGCAGCCTGCTAAAAGATCATAAAATTGGCCCATATTTCTTTCCTGAAAACGACCCGCCTTTTGGAATGATCCATCTGGAAAAGATGGGAGATTCCTGGGGATTGTGTGTAAAGAATTCCAAAAAGCCCAATCAATTATCAAAAAACGTTCTGGCGGAATGTCCTGTATGCGGTGGCAATATTATTGATACACCAAAAGCATATGGGTGCGCCAATTGGAAAGAGGCTGGATGCAAGTTTGTTATCTGGAAAACCATTGCAAAACGCGAGACTACAAAAGAAGAAGCCATTCAGCTTATTGAAACTGGATCGACTGGTCTACTTGATGGTTTTGTATCCAAAAATGGCAAGCCATTTCGTGCCCGATTGACATTTCAAGCTGGTAATGGGGCTGAAATGTTGAAAACTGTTTTTGAGTTTGCCAATTAATGAAAAAAATATTTTTTATCTAGGGCGTATTCACAGGCATTTCGAAGACGCACATAAGTTCACTCACCATTTTTTGAACCAGGATTACGCTGAAAAAGATGAGATTGAATCTTTAAAGAGAATATCATAAAATCATAGACGTCCCCAATATGTACATGTAAATTTAATATATAGTTATTTCCTTAGTCCATTATTGATGAACGTATATTCATTTGTTCAAAAACAGTTGATAACGCCCTGGGAATGTTTTCAATCAATTCTGAAATTTGGGTTGCAGGGCATGGATTTGTATAATATCCCATC
>Ga0272440_1002533_pt1 | contig 14180 bp, 13 predicted proteins | sample SSMMMBAug17_FD_192440 | JGI IMG/M metagenome (GOLD analysis project Ga0272440, IMG submission 192440) | Marine sediment archaeal communities from Little Sippewissett salt marsh, Falmouth, MA, United States - SSM-MMB-Aug17 | ecosystem: Environmental > Aquatic > Marine > Wetlands > Sediment ...
ATTTTCTATGGTTTTGAAATATACTTACGAACCATTATTTAGCTACACTTTTAATAAGATAGATAATCTTTATCTTATAAAAGAAAAGGACAATTCCAAAATAGATGATATAATTAAAGATATCTTTTTTATTTTGGATGAATTAAGAGAGTATAATGTTGAAATCGGTTATGAGTATGATAAAAATTTAAAAAATAAAATAGAAGTTTTAGCTAATTTAATTCCTTATGGATATGAATTGGTCAATATGATTTTAAAAAAATCTTGCAATTCAGGCATAAATAGAGCTACTTTAAATAAAGTCTCAAAAGATTTAATTACTAATTGCTATTTTTCTAAGTTTGGATATCAAACTAAATTTGAATTTATAAAATATCCTGTTTACGCATTAAATAAAACAAAAAATGTAAATCATAAAATTCTTGTTTATGTTGATATAAAAAATGACAATATATTTTCTTTTAAAAGAAATTTTAAAAAAACAGATTTTTTACCAGATTTAATATTAGAAGAAATAAAAGGATTAATAGATATAAAAGATTATGATGAAAAATACGAAGATTTTTTTAAAAAGCCTTTTATTTTAGATTTAGATGTTTATTACAAAAACAGAAGAATTTTAAAACAAAATAGCATTAGATGTTTAGATAAAAATAGTAATGAATTAGAATTTATAGTATTTAATATAATAAAACTTGAAGATTTTAAAAACAAGAAAGATAGTTTAACTTATCATGAATCTCTTTTAAATCCAATAAGAAAAAAATTTAAATATTTAAAAAATTACAAACACGTATTTTTAGAAACTCAAAGAGATGTAGTAGAATATGGAAAAGATAAAGAAAATTTTTTCATCGCTAGTTGTAACAAAAAATGGAAATTTGGAAATAACATGCATTTTATGTGGATTACCAAATTTAATTTTTGTTATTTAAATATTTGCGATGTTAAAGTTACTTCAAAATCAAAATACGTTTTTGTTTCTTCAAAAGATGATATTATAAAGCATAGATTTATATTTAAACACAATGAAAATCAAATTAGTGAATCAGATATAGGCAAATCAGTTAGGATCTATTTTTATAAAGTAGGCAAAGTTAATAAAAAAGATGAACGGTCTTTAATCAGCCCATTTTTTGATTCTATTTGTGAATTTAAAGCAGAATCATATAATGAAATTGTTAGCAGATCTAGTGAAATAATTAACGATAAAAAATATAAGCCTATGCGTAAGGAAAATCAATGGACGTTGAGGAAAAAACCAAATCTAAGAAAAAGTCACAAGAAAAATCCTTATCAGAAAATGAAGGATTTGGGGATAACTCGAAAACAGCAAGCAATGAACAAAGCTGGAATGAAATAGATTATGAAGATGATTTAAAAGATTTTAAAAAAATGTCGGATATGATTAATAATAGAATCGAAAGTACCGACAAATTATTAAAAATAGTTGAAGATACTTTAAGTATGCATTCTGAAGAAGGTGATCCTTTATCGTTAGATCCCGGTTCTATTGGATATGAACAAGTAATGGAGCTTTATTTAAAGATTTTAAAAGCTCAAAAAGAGTTGGCTGAACAATATCGTAAAATGAAAATAACAAATATGGAATTTTCAGAGAAACAAGCTAAGTTAGCTCTTAAAAAGACCTTTATAGAATCTGTTAGAGGTAAGTCTTTAGAAGAAATAAGGAATATGGCTCTTAATGGTGAATTTGAACCTACTAATTTAATTGCAGCGTCTTTATTTGCAGAGGGTATAATAAGCAATCCTAAAGTTGGTAGTCAAGCTATGACATCAATTGCTGGATGGTCAATGCCAACAGAACAAGATGCTAATGTAGAACCTTCATTAACTATTAATTTAAGTAGTGAAAATTTAAAATTAGAAGACAAATCTGAAATAGAAGATGCTGAATTTGAAGAATCTGATGATTTAGAGGATCAATAATGATCGTTAAACCTATTGAAGATATTTATGGATTTCAGAGACGTAGATGGATTTTAATCGAAGATGAAAGATTTTGGATTAGGACTGATGGTAGATATTATGATGCAGTAGTTCCTAAATTTTTTATTAGTAATGGTGCTTCTATTCCAAGATTTTTAAGACCTTTTTTAGAGAGCACAGGTTGTTTGTTTAAGATTGCTTTTTTACATGATTATATGTATGCAAAGGGACATTTTAAAACTATCGACGGTCTTGAATATTATGTTTCAAGAAATCAAGCTGATGAAATATTTAGGGATTATTGTTTAGATAATAAAATTAAAAAAAGTATTTGCTATTTCAGTTATTGTGTGTTAAATTTATTTGGTTGGAGTTCAAATAATTATTGGAATTAATTGTTTTAAAATAAGGAATTGTTATGGAAATTAATAAAAGATTGAAATGTGCTAAGAAAGAGATTATTAAAATTTTAAGTAAATTTGATTGCGAATTAAGACCAATTGATTTACATACTGTAGGTTTAGTAAGTCAAGATTATGTAGTAAACCAAGAAATTGAAAAATGGATTGAAATTGATGAGTGATTTTATAATTGATTTTTATAAGGCTAATGAAGATTTATTTAAGAACAGCGAATATTTTAAAAATAAAAAGGAAAATAATATGGGAATTAAAGTTAAAAATTTTTATGAAACATCCGATGGCGAAGTATTTGAAGATTTGAAAGATGCAGAAAAACATGAAGCAAAACAAGAAAATTTTTTAAAAAGCGAAGTTCAAAGCAAATTGGATTATATTGAAAAGTTGATTCAAGAAAGAAATTTTAGCAGGGCTTATTGGGCTGAGAGTGGTGGTTGTGTTGAACTGAAGGTTTATTTTAGTTGATTGTTACTCTTAATTAGATTTTGAGTTGAAACGGCATTATTATCATAACACAATTATACCAAATATGTTAAGATAAAGTAAAACTACCCAATTACTATCTTTATATCGTGATGTATAGAGGCGCTTAACATAGCGTAGGCAATAGTAATTGGGTTTTTTATTGAGGTTTGTATGGAAACTAAAGTGTGTAAAAGATGTGGGATTGAGAAGGATGTAAGTGAGTTTTATAAGAATGGTAAAAATTATCAATCTGAGTGTAAATATTGTTCTAAGATAAGCAAAAAAGAAAGATTGGAAAAGAAAAAAGAAAAAATCAAAAATATTGTTTATGATGATAATGATAAAAAAGTTTGTAGTAAATGTGGTAATGAATATCCTGAAACGCCAGATTATTTTGCTAAAAGTTTAAGTGGCAAGAAAGGATTAGAAGCATTTTGTAAAAAATGCAAAGGTAAGCATAGACAAAATTATTCTAAAGAAATGAGAAATAAAAATAAAAATAAAATATTTGATGAAAATATTTTATTTAAATGTATTAGCTGTAATAAAGAATATCCTTATACTCCAGAATATTTTAATTTAAGAAGTGAAACAAAATCTGGATTAAGAAATTTATGTAAAAAGTGTGACTTAGAAATTCATAATAAAATTGCAAATAAATATATTTTTGAAAATTTAGACAAAGAATATGATGATTCAATAAAAAAAATATGCAATGAGTGTAAAAATGAATACCCTGCAACATTAAAATATTTTTCAAAAATGTTGCATTATAAAGATGGTTTGAATACAAAATGCAGAAAATGCATAAAGACAATTAAAAAAAATAGATTATTGAAATTAATAAGAAACAATAAAGATAAAAATCCATTTAATAAGAGCAAAAAAAGTTATTGTAGAGAATGTAAAAAATATTTACCTAAAACTGAAAAATATTTCTATAGAAATGATTCCAGTGTATCAGGAATTAGTGACATATGTATTAAATGTGATAGTAAGTTAAAAAAAGATAGATATAATTATTTTTTTAAAGCATCATCAAAATCATTAATAAAAGAATTATCAATTTATGAAGAAATCAGGATTGATCCAAATAATGATAACTTAATCCAATGTAAATGTTATAATTGTAAACAATGGTTTAATCCAATTTATTGTGATGTTGTAGCAAAATTAACGGCAGTTAATCATTTTAATAGAGGGTCTTGCAATTTATATTGCTCAAACGAATGTAAAAAATCTTGTGAAGTTTTTGGAAAATCTTTACATAGAGAAGGCGAATATAAAAATTCATATAGAAAAATTCCATTATGGTTAATTGAATCAGTAAAAGAAAATGCTGGTTATAAATGCGAAATATGTGAATCAAAAGACAATCTACAAGTTCATCATATTCAACCTTACACTTTGCATCCACAATTAGGTTTGGATCGTGAAGAAATGATATGTTTATGTTTTGATTGTCATAATAAATATGGACATAGCGATGGGTGCAAACGACACGAGATTCAATGTAAAAATGGTAAGATTAATTTTGATAAATTGGAGAATTAATTATGGGCCTTAATATGGATTTAACTGAGCCTCAGACAAGATTTTTTACAAGCAAAGCATTAAATGTAGGTGCTACTGCTGGTTTTGGTGCTGGAAAATCTGAAGTATTGGCAATCACATTAATTTATAATTTAATGGAACATAGACAACCTATTTTGTTATTACAACCAACTTATGCATTGCTTTCGTCAATATCTTATCCAAGATTTTCTGAAATATTAGATCAAGTTGGAATTCCTTATTCTTTGAATAAATCAGAAGGCGTAATGGAAACTCCATTTTCTAAAATTTTTTTTCGCACAACAACGTCAGTTGAGCGCATTGTAGGTATGGAAGTGTCAGTGGTTGGGCTGGACGAGTTCGACACAACAAAAAGAGAACATGGTATTAAAGTGTATCATAAGGTTGCTGCAAGAGCGAGGTTAAAATCTAAAAATCCTAAATATAAAAATGATACAATTAATCGTATTTATACAGTTTCAACACCGGAAGGCTACGGTGCGATGTATGCGTTATTCAAAAACGACGATACAAAATTGCCTGATTCAGAATTAATTCAAATGCCTACGTCTTCAAATCCTTATTTGCCTGAAGATTATGTTGAAAAATTATCAAGACAGTATCCTGAAAATTTATTAAAAGCGTATCTTAGAGGTGAGTTTGTAAATCTTGAGTCAAATCCAGTTTATTCTTATTTTTCAAGAGACCAACACGTTGTTAAACAGACTCATGTTCAGTTTACAGAAGATCTCCATTTTGGTATGGACTTCAACACCTACAACACTGCTTCAGTGGCTTTAGTAGAAAGAAAAAATTCACAAGGCGAAACAGTATGGCTGGTAATAGACGAATTAGTAAAATGTCGTGATACAGATGATATGATAGATAAAATAAAACAGAAATATCCTAGAAATACAATTTATGTTTATCCAGATGCTTCAGGTTCAAGAACTCAATCATCATCAATGTCTCGCTCAGATCACTCTATGTTGCGTTCCGCTGGCTTTGTAGTAAGAGTTAATGGTACTAATCCACTTATTAAAGATCGTGTTCTAAGCGTTAATAATGCTTTTGATAAAGGAAAATTATTTGTTTCAGAAGGATGTAAGAATTTGATTGAAGCATTAGAACAGCAGGTTTATGACACAAATGGATTTCCTGAAAAAGATGGGAAAGATCATATTAATGATGCTTTTGGGTATGCTGTAAGTCATCTATGTCCTGTAATGACTAATATTGCAAGATATAATTATATTAGAAGAATTTAATTTTAAAGGAATTATTATGAAAAAGATATTTATTTTATTTTTTATAGTATTTTTTTATGGTTGTACAGACTCTTATTATAATGCACAGGTAGCTTATTATAATGCACAAATTGAATCTATAAAATCTCAAAAAAATATAGCTGAAATTGAAACACCTCAAGGTACAATTAAAATTAATTCTCAAAATGCTATAGTTGTTAAACAACCAGCTAATCCTATTGTAGACGTTACCAAGACTGTATTTAATTCTTTACCAGCTAAAATATTGGCTGGTGGATGGGCTTTGTCAGAATTGCTTGAATATAGTCAAAATACTAATACCAATATAAATAATTCAGATAATTCTAATAACTCAGATAATTCTAATGATGCTACTTCTGAACCAGTAGTGGTAAATACACCAGATCCATTGATTGTTCAACCTACTTTGGTAAATCCTCCAGAGCCAATTATAATTAGACCTGAAATTATAAACACGACAAATAATTAATATAAAAATCTTGTAATTATAATATGAAAACTGGTGTATTAATTTAATGATTTATGTTATTGATTATTTTTTTAAATTTTCAGTAAGCAATCTAAATGTTTCTCTACCTTTAGGTGTAATCAAAGTTTGCTGTCCAGCTTTGTAATCGTTTTTCCATTCTTTAATTTCAAAAAGAGAAGGAACGAATTGAGCATAAGGTTGAAGTTTCTTTTTGGCGTCTCTATAAACGAATTTATTTTCTTCAAGAAACTTAATAAATTTTCTTTCTGGAACGGCAAGTTCATTTGACGTATCACGTAAAGATGACAGCATTTTTCGGTCTACCAAATCATTAAAATATTCTACTTTTGGTTTTTGTTCTTTTACTGTTTGTTCAAGTAGAAGATTTTTTTCATATTGGTCTGCCCAAATTCTTGCCATCTCTGCTGGATTAGTAAAGTCAGGAAGATTAGGTTGAATATTTTTTAATTTCTTTTCGCATTCAATAAAATACTTTCTTGCTAATTTTCCGTTTTCTGTTTTGGAAATCATTGAAATTTCTTTTGCTGTGTCCGTAGTAAGCAAATATGTTTCCATTTTTCTGCCATTAGAAGCAACACAGTTAGACCTGCAAAAGTCTGAATTTATTGAGAATCCATACTCGGATTTTTCAGACAGATATCTTTTTGCCCATTCATTGAAATTTTCTTTAACTTCCAAAAATTCATGTAATTTTCTTGCATCAATAGCATTTACTTCTTCATTGTTAATTTTTTGTTTTTCGATTACCAGTAATTCATTCATTTTTCTTTCTACTAAGGTAGACATAAATTTCATAATATTCTCCAAATAAAAAAGCCCATAAAATTGGTTGTCTATGTAAAAGAGTAATATTTTACACCAATTTTATGAGCTTAATTTTTATTTTACATTACTCTTATCATAGACAAAAGTAATATAAAGCATTTATCAAATAATGTCAAGCAAAATTATAAAAAAGATTTTAACATCAAGTAATTAATAAGTCAAGAACTTTTTTGATTTAATTTATCTTGACTTTTTAAATTAAAAATGATATTATACATGAATGGATAATTTAGAATATGTAAAGCAACATCAATATTTAGAGAAAAAATCAGATAAAGATGGTAATGAGTTAGTTAACTATATTTATCCATATCTTTTGTTGTTTATTAAAAATGCCAAATCAGACTTAAATGTTTTAAATAAAATAGAGAATTTAAGAATTGCTTTGATAGATATTTATACTGATAAAGTAAATGATTATCTTGAAGAATATTTAGATGATTTAATAGATGATATTGAAGCATTTGAGTCAAAAGGTTTTAAGAATAAACTTCAAGATAAAAGTAAAACAAAATCAAATATATTAAATTCTGCTTTAGTAATTAAAACGTCATTAATAGCTTGGCTTACAAGAATGGCTTTTAAAGATTATTATAAAATTTCTCGAATTATTAGACTTGGCGAAGATGTAGATAATAATATAAAAAAATATATTAAAAATCCAATTAATAATTTTAAAAGAATAGTAGATGCTTTAATATTTGGATCTACTTTTATTATTAGAGATGAGATTTTAAAAGCCAATCAAATAAAGTTTATTAGATGGGTAAGTATTCTTGATGGCAGAACAAGCCCAATGTGTAGATTAAGATCAGGTAAAATTTATTATTTAGAAAATAAAATGCCTTACAATCATAATGTTGAATGGGAAGAGCCAGGCGTTTATCATTGGGGATGCAGAAGTTTTGTTATTCCTTGGGAAATATAGATAGGTTTTTATGGATTATCATTATTATATAGCAAATACATTATATTTAAATGCAGCAACAAAAACTGATGGAAGTATAATTACTACGACAAGAAGTGGTTACGATGCTTCAAGTTGGACTGATATAATAGATTTATCTGGTGGTTATGATTATTTATTAGGATTAAAATTTGATGGTTCTACTATAATAACTGGTAGCAGTACATTTGATGTTTCTACTTTTATTAATTTATCTTATATATCTGCTGGTTGGTATCATGCTATAGGATTAAAATCTGATGGTACGGTTATAGGTGCAGGCTCTAATGGTTATTCAGCGATATCTGATACTGCCACATGGACTGATATTATCCAAGTTAGTGCTGGTCATGAAAGAACTTTAGGATTAAAATCAGATGGAACAGTTGTTGGTGCCGGAAGAAATGCAAATGGCGAGCTTGATGTTTCTGGATGGACAGATATAGTACAAATAAGTGCTGGTGGTTATCATACATTAGGATTAAAATCTGATGGAACTGTACTTGCAATAGGTAGAAGCAACGAAGGTCAATTAAATGTTTCTGGATGGTCAGATATTGTACAGGTTTTTGCTGGCGATTCACATTCTATTGGATTAAAATCTGATGGCACTTTAGTTTCTTGTGGTGATAACGATTATGGAGAAACTGATGTTTCTACTTGGTCTGATATAGTACAAGTAGTTAGTACTTTAAATTCTACAATTGGTTTAAAATCTGATGGAACTGTTGTTGGTGTAGGTAACAACGTAAGCAGTAAAATATCTGATCTTTATTTATTTAATGGTATTCAACAACCTCAAAATGATGATATAGAAAATAATTATATAGTAAGAGGTTTTGTAACTGAAAATGGTTCTTATGTAGACAGAACAATTAGATTATATGAAAGATTAGATTGTACTTTGTTAGATGAAATAACCTCAGTTAATGGTATTTATAAATTTGAATTAAGTAGTGGTACTGAAAAACAGGTTGTTGTTTTATCTGAATCTCAAGAAAATGATTTAATATATAGAATAATGCCAGTATCAATAGATGATTCAACTAATATTTATTCAGCAAAAAGTGTTATTATAGATATAGCAGATGGATGGAATAGCTCAAGTATTATAGGCATTAGAAGTATTGATTTTTATTTAAATGATGTTTTAATAGATGTTGTAGAAAGTGATTTTGCTTCTTATTCTACTTCTTGTTACTCTTCTAGCTATAGCTATGATGAAAAATATATTTTTATAACTGCTTTACCAAAAACAGGGAATCCTTATAATCCATCTAGCGGTTGGTTGTCAGCAAATGGAATTAATACAAATCAGCGTATTATAATAATATTTAATGAAATAAAAAATTTTGATTCAATTGTTGTTAACAATGCTCATAATAGCGGAACCATTGTTACTCGTGGTATTAAAAACACAAAAATATATATATCAACAGATGAAATAACTGATACTACTTATAATGCAGAAATATCAAATTCTACTTTAATATTTGATGGTGAAATTAGACAGCATGTAGAAGAAAATATTCAAGATGATATAGTTTTAGAATTAATATAGGTGATTTATGTACTCAGTAAGTACAGAACATCCAGAATATACAAAAAGAAAAGAACTTTGGGAAAAAATTGAAGATTGTATTTCTGGAGAAGAACAAGTAAAACAAAAAAAAGAAAAATATTTACCAAGACCTTCTGGAATGGGATTAGATAAAGAAGGGCAATTGGCTTATGAATCTTACATAAAAAGAGCACATTTTCCTGCTTTTACTGAAAAGTTGCTTTCTGCTCTTACTGGAATAACTAAGATAAATCCACCTAAAATTGAATTACCAAAAGAATTAGATTATCTTAGAGAAAATGCTGATGGTGATGGTACTCCACTAGATATTTATTTTTTTCAATCAGTAAGAGAGTCTTTAAAATCAGGTAGACAATTACTTTTGCCAGATATTGATCCTTATTATAATAAACTTTATTTAGTAAGATATTATGCTAAAGATATCATAAATTGGGGTGTAGTTAACAGAGTATTTAATAATAAAGATTGCGATTTTTATGTTATTAAAGAATATGTTCATGACTCAAGCGATATTTTTGTTCATGAATATAAAGAACAATATAGAGTATTAGCAAAATCAAAAATATTTAACCCAAATGAAAAAAATTATTTTATTTCTATTGTTTTTGATGAAAATGGCAATCCTATTGATGATGACATAAAAGTTCCAAAATTATTAGGTAAACCTTTTTATGGATTTCCTGTTCAAATTATTGGGAGTACGGATTTATTGGTTAATCCTGACTCAATTCCTTTACTTGGTGTTGCTTCATGTGCTTTGCAAATGTATATGAAAGATGCTGATTTAAGTAATTCTATGTTTGTTACTTGTAACCCAACATTGTGTATTAGTGGATATTCTGCAAGACAAGGTGAAACTTTTCATACTTTAGTAGGTTCTAATATTGCTATTACTCTTGAAGATCCAACAAGCAAAGTGTATTATCCAAAAACTGATTCAAGTGCATTACAGGAAGTAAGAAATACTATTAGTATGTATTTACAAGAAGCACAATCAATGGGATCAACATTGCTCAATGCTAATACTAAGAATGTTGAATCAGAAGGTGCTTTAAAAATTAAATCAGCAAGCACAACTGCTTCTTTGAGTTCTGTAACTCAAACTGTTGCAAGAGGATTTGAATCTGTAATTAGAAATATAGCGAATTGGATTGGATTAGATCCAAAAAGTGTGAATATTAAAGTAGATAATAATTATTTAGATAATATTTTAAATAACCAAGACATAGATACTTTGGTTAAACTTCTTATAAATGATGTAATTAGCCATGAAACAGTTATTGATAAATTAAAAGAAGGAAATTATTTACTTGAAGGGTTTAACACAGAAGAAGAAATTCAAAGAATTGCAAAAGCAAAAAGAGAAAGTTTAGAAGAGTTTGCAACTAAAAATAATGAAGTCACAGAGGTCTAAATGCCTAATAAATTATCTGGAACAATAAAAGAAATCGTTACTTTGGTTCCTAGAACCGTTAGGCTTTTAAATAGAACTACTGGCGAATTAATTGATTCTGTAGATTCAGTAGATGGAAATTTTGAATTTACAAGATTAGCAACAAATGATCAGGTTCAATTAGTGTGTTTAGATGATGCAGCAGGAACAACATATAACGATTTAATTTACAGAGTTGCTCCTGTTGTATACATTAAAGAATATACTTTAACAATAGATTATAATGATATTGATGATGATCTGATTGATTTCCCCATTACTATTCCGATCAATGATAGCGTGGGAACCAATGGTCTTGATTTAAGTTCACTTGTCTCTACAAATTCATGGTTAAATATCTCAGTAGAAGCCCCAAGCGTAGCAGATCCAGACATTTACGAACCATGTTCAATTGAAGTAGAATTTTGGGACTCGGTAAACAAAAAGGGCTTACTGCATGCTAAGATCCCAAAAATATCTTCAACCGAGGACACCATTGTAAAGCTCATAACTGGTGAAGAAAATAGCAATATCGGCGTAACTGGCTCTGCGATTGCTCAAACAGTATGGGATGAAAATTTCGCAGCGGTTTACACAATGGCACAAGATCCAAGCGGTGGTGCTGGATGTATATTAGATAGTACGAGTAATGCAAATCATGGAACGCCCAATGGATCAATGACAAGCGGCGATTTGGTTGACGGGTTGACCGGTAAGGCCATCGAGTTTGATGGGAACGATGATTATATCTTACTCGATAGCAACCTTATTCTTCCTACAGAATGTACAGTAGACATAATTCACAATCAGCCAGCTTCATCCGCTGAAGGTCTCGAAATGATTTTTGAGCAAAGATCAACTTCAACCACGGGTGGTCGATTCTTATCAATAAAGCCAAATGCTGTCGGAATTTATAACACTGGTTTAAATTATGATACTGGTGGCTCATTCACTCCATTAAGCGTCATCAGATCATCTGGAAAATGCGATATTTATTTGGATGGTGACTATGTTGGAGAATATACGTCATTAAATGACGCAATGCCAAATAGACCCGCTACTATTGCTATCAGAACGAAGGATACTGGTAGTGTCACCACAACAGATTGTTTTGACGGTGCAATTGAATGTTTGAGAATATCAAATACGATGCGTTCTGTAGCCTGGGTCAAAGCCACAAACGACTCATTAAGAAATCAGCTTTTCACTATAGAATAAAAATATTGACATTGTTAACCAATAATGTTATGTTTATTTGTTTAATAATTTAACAACAATCAAGCAAAGGTAAATTTATGACAGATTTTAGTTTTATTGAAGATGAAGGTCTTAGAAAGAAAGCAATTGAAGAATATAACAATTCTTTACAAGAAAAGATTGATCAAGAAGTTGATGGTCTTAAAAGAAAAAATGAAGAATTGCTGAATGAAAAAAAGACAACTCAGCAAAAATACGAAGAATTTAAATCACAATTTGGTGATTTAGATCCTGAAAAAGCTAAAGAGGCAATGGAGCTTTTTAAAAATACTGAAAGAAAAGAATTGCTTGAAAAAGGTAAGCTTGATGAATATATTAAGGCTGAAATTCAAAGTAAAACTTCTGAAGTAGAAAGGCGTTATAATAAGCAATTTGAAGAAGCTCAACTTGAAGCAAAGACTTATGCAGAAAAAGCATCAAAATATGAATCTCTTTTTAAAGAAAAAATGGTAGACGACGAACTTAGAGATGTTGCTATTAAAGCTGGCGTAGAACCTGATGCAATTAGAGATTTTATTTTGGTAGGAAAATCTATTTTTAAATATGATGAAGCCGAGAAAAAAGCTACAGCCAAAGATCAAAATGGCGATTATATTAAAATGGATGATGGTAGATACTTAAAGCCTATGGAATGGGCAGAATCACAAAAACAGGAAAGAAAATATTGGTTCCCTGCATCTTCTGGTATTGGTGCTTCTGGTAGTTCTATGAGTGCCAGTATGAGTAACGATATTATGTCAAAAATGGAAGAAGCCGCAAACAAGGGAAATATGGATGAATATCGCAAACTTAGAAAATTATTGAAGAAATAATTTTTTATAAAAATACTTGACTTTATATATAAATTATGTTACAAGTAAATTAATAATAAAAAAATAATCTCTGGGAGATTTTTATTTTCTCTCACAAGTCTTGGGGACTGGTGGAATATAATATTTCAACTGTCCCTTTTTTATTTGAGGGACAATAACAAATTTAATGGAGATTTTATCATGGCAGTAGCTAACAATTTTCCAAGTATTTCAATTATGGCTTCCGAAGCACTTTCTCATCTTGAAGATGCTCTTGTTATTAAACCTCTTTGCACAACTGACGTTACAGCAGAATATAATAAAACTTACAATGGATATAAAGTAGGTGATTCTATTGCTTTCCGTCAAAATCCTGTTTATGAAACAAAAACATTTGATGAAAGAAATTCATCTACTCTAGCATGGCCTAGAGATGATTCTAAAAATATTTCAATTCAAAATATTAGAACAAGTTCAAGAACTATGTACATCGACAAACATTACGATGTATCAGTTTCTCTTTCTGCAAGAGAACTTGCAATGAGTTTTGATAATTTTACAGAAATGGTACTAAAACCAGCAGCATATAGTCTTGCGGAAAGTGTAGATTCTTTTATTGCAAATAAAATTTTGCTCGGTCATGGACTTTATGCTTCTACATCGGTTCTTTCTACTCAATCAGATATGGCTCTTGCACGTAAAGCTGCTCTTGAATATCAAATGGATACTGATAGATTTTGTCTTGTAGATCCTACGCTTGAATCAACTCTTCTCGGTTCATCTTGGTTTAATACAACTGCTAATCGTTCTGATGATGCAGGACTTACAAATGGCTTTATGAATAGAACTATGGGTTTTGATTTTTACACAAGTGTAAATTTTCCTAATACTACTCATCTTAATTCATCTTCTACCGCTACTACTGTTGCCTCACCTACCGGCACTCAGAATATGGTAGGAACTTCATCTCTTATTGTTGGTGCTCTCGCTTCAGGTAAAGCTGTAAAAGCTGGTGATAGACTCGCTATTGCTGGATGCAAACGACCTGTTGTCGCAAGTGCTGATATTGCAGAAGGTGAAACTGAAATTACTCTTGTAGATCCAATTACTGAGCTTATTGGCGCATCATCTGCTGTAACTGTTGTTGGTGGAAATGCAAAAACTCTTACACCTCGCGGTG
>Ga0272440_1002534_pt1 | contig 14176 bp, 12 predicted proteins | sample SSMMMBAug17_FD_192440 | JGI IMG/M metagenome (GOLD analysis project Ga0272440, IMG submission 192440) | Marine sediment archaeal communities from Little Sippewissett salt marsh, Falmouth, MA, United States - SSM-MMB-Aug17 | ecosystem: Environmental > Aquatic > Marine > Wetlands > Sediment ...
ATGAAATATCTGAGCAAACTAACCTTCTTGCTTTGAATGCAACTATTGAAGCTGCTCGTGCTGGTGAGGCTGGAAAAGGATTTGCTGTTGTTGCAAATGAAATAAAAGAGCTTGCAAAACAGACCTCTGGTGCAACAGATGAAATTCAAAAACAGATTGAAGATATTCAGACTTCAACATCAGGTGCTGTTATTGAAATTGAGAATATTACCAACGTAATTAAAAATCTTAGTGAATCTGTTTCAAATATTGCTGCTACAATCGATGAGCAATCAAATGCAACAAAAGAGATAGCAATGAGCATTGCTCAGGCATCCACAGGTTTAGGTGATGTTTCAAGAAGTGTCAGCGAAGTAACAATGACATCAAGTGAAATAGCCCAAAATATTTCAGAGTTGCATCAATCTTCAACAGAATGCTCAAGTGGAAGTTTGGACATACAAACCAGTGCTACTGACTTGAGTGATCTTGCTGAACGATTAAAACAAATGGTTGATCAGTATAAAGTAAGATAATTTATTTTTTTGATTATATTATCTTTTTTACTGATAAGCGTATTATCTTAGCCTGATGGCTTAGCAATCAGGCTAAGACAATTTTACATATTGATAAAATTGCCTTTCCTTTTATTATTAGAATCAGAATTTTCAGAATTATAATAATTTTCAGAATTAAGAAATAAAGTGAGTTTGTAAAAAAAACATTATTTTTTTATTTCTTTTTTAGTTCTGATTCTAAAAATAAAAACAGTATTTATTTCTTTATCTCTATTTTTTATCATAATTTTTCTTGGAGAGGTATAGGTTGCTGAAATTTATATCTTAGTTTTGACATGTATTTAATTGGATTAGTATTTGTTTTCTGAAAAGTTAAAAGTGAAAAGTCATACATTATTAACAAATAGTTCACTTTTAACTTTTAACTTTCATTATTTGCCTTTATTTCGCTGATGGCGAGTTCGAGCTAATAATTTTCTGTGTTTGTGTTTACGCATTTTTTTTCTACGCTTTTTGATAACACTACCCATTAATATTCACCTCCTGATTAAATTTTTAAATTTTTAGTTGCAAATTTTTCTTTATATCATTATTTTATAATTTATGTCCATCTTTTTTTCAACAGGGGGGGATATGAAAGATAATTTTCTATTAAAAAAAACATGTAATTCATCCATGCACTTTGCCCCATTTCACCTGGAAATTATGCACAAAGCTGTCGATACAGCAGAAGAATTGGTTAGTAATGCCTATCAACTCTCTTCTCGTCAATGGCAAAAAAATCCATATGATGTTAAAACTCTTATGGATTTATCTGCTGATGAAGTAGCAAATGGCCCATATGCCCAACTTATTCGATACCAGGCTAGAAAAAAAAGCTCTGAGTTAAGTTCTGCAAAATACGACTATTATAAAATATGTGTTCAAGATCATAATATTTTATCTGTGTATAATACAAATAAATCCATTCATTTTTTTCCATTTATTTTATATATACTTACTCATGAATTGATTCATATCGTTCGTTTTAGCCGGTTTTTACATCTTTTTAATTCAACAGAACACGAAAGGCTTGATGAAGAACGACGTGTACATGAAAAAACTAAAGAAATTCTTGCAAGTATAAACATGCCTTCTCTTAAACCTGTCCTTAACTATAAAGGTTGGGTCTTTTGATAATAATTTTTCATTTTTTATAGTTTTGAATCCTTGACAACAAAAAAACGATACCTATATTTTTTTTCAGCAAGGAAGAAATTTGGTTGAATAAAAAAAACCGAATATCAAACATAATTAGGAGGTCACCATGCCGATCTATGAATATGAATGTGAAAGTTGTGGAAAAATAGAGGAAGCCTGGCAAAAAATGTCAGAAGCACCTCTCACGACATGCAATAATTGTCAGGGCACATTACATAAAATTGTTTCTCAAAGCAGCTTTCATCTAAAAGGAACTGGTTGGTATGTAACTGATTACTCAGGAAAAAATCATACTGATAAATCAAAATCTAATGATAGTTCCACATCAGAAAAAACAGGAGCAGATTCTAAGACGTCCAAGGAAAAAAAGACTACTGCAAAAGCATCTTCGGATTAAATGCACACCTGATCTGAATTAATTTTTATTTAAATGGAAAATGATAAATATTAATTCTCAAACAGATGGTTGCTGATTCAAATTTAATATAAAATGGATGTAAACGCTTGTTACAACGCTATTGTTGTAACATAAGAGTAAAAAAAATATTTTCAATAAAAAGGAGAGGTTAGAAATGAGCATCAAACCTTTACAAGATCGAATTTTGGTCCAACGTGTTGAGGAAGAAACCAAAACAAAGGGCGGAATCATTATCCCGGATTCAGCCAAAGAAAAACCAATAGAAGGTAAGGTCGTAGCTGTGGGAAATGGAAAAGTCAAAGATGATGGCAGCCGTGCACCCATGGATCTTAAAGAAGGCGACAAGATTCTTTTTGGAAAATATTCAGGCACTGAAGTAAAAATCGATGGCGATGAATATTTAATTATGCGCGAAGATGATGTTCTTGGCGTAATTGAGTAACAATTAATTAAAACAAAATAATTTTATAAGGGGATAACAAAATGTCTGCAAAAGAAATTAAATATGATTCAAAAGCCAGAGAGGCTATGCTAAATGGTGTCAGAACACTTGCTGATGCTGTAGTAGTAACGCTTGGCCCAAAAGGTAGAAACGTTATTATTGAAAAATCTTGGGGTTCTCCCAATGTCACCAAAGATGGTGTAACTGTTGCTAAAGAAATTGAACTTGATGATAAGTTTGAAAATATGGGCGCACAGATGGTTAAAGAAGTTGCCAGCAAAACCAGTGATACTGCTGGTGATGGTACTACTACTGCAACTGTTTTAGCAAGATCTATATATGAAGAAGGTCAAAAACTGGTTGTAGCTGGAAACAATCCAATGTCTATTAAGCGTGGTATTGATAAAGCTGTAGAAATTATTGTAAATGAATTAGCATCTATGAGCAATTCAACTAAAGACCAGCGAGAAATTGCTCAAGTCGGTACTATTTCTGCAAATAATGACCAGACCATTGGAAATATAATTGCAGAAGCCATGGAAAAAGTGGGCAAAGAAGGTGTTATCACTGTTGAAGAAGCCAAAAGCATGAATACATCTTTAGATGTTGTTGAAGGTATGCAATTTGACCGTGGTTATCTTTCACCTTACTTTGTAACTGATTCTGAAAAGATGGTTACATCTTTAGAAGATCCATATATTCTGATTAATGAAAAGAAAATCAGTAATATGAAAGATCTCTTACCAATACTTGAACAAATTGCACGAACTGGTAAACCTTTGATAATAATCGCTGAAGATGTTGAAGGTGAAGCTTTAGCAACATTGGTTGTTAATAAACTTCGTGGAACACTTCAAGTCGCAGCAGTAAAAGCTCCTGGCTTTGGTGATCGACGTAAAGCTATGCTCGAAGATATTGCAATACTGACTGGTGGAAAAATGATTTCAGAAGATTTAGGAATCAAACTGGAAACAATTTCTATTGATGATTTAGGTACTGCAAAAAGAGTAAATATTGATAAAGACAACACAACTATCGTTGATGGTGCTGGTTCAAGAAGTGACCTTGAAGGTCGTGTAAAACAGATTCGTGCACAAATTGATGATACTACATCTGACTATGATCGAGAAAAACTTCAGGAACGTCTGGCCAAATTAATCGGTGGTGTGGCTGTTATTAATGTTGGAGCTGCAACCGAGCCAGAAATGAAAGAAAAGAAAGCACGCGTAGAAGATGCATTAAATGCAACTCGTGCTGCTGTTGAAGAAGGCATTGTTGCCGGTGGTGGTGTAGCTTTAGTTCGATGTATTCCTGCTCTTGAAAAAGCAACCCTTGAAGATGAGCTACAATTGGGTGCTAATGTTGTTAAACGTGCTATTGAAGAACCTTTGCGACAGATTGCAAACAATGCTGGTGTTGAAGGCTCTGTTGTTATTGATAAAGTTAAAAATGGTTCTGGTCCTTATGGATACAATGCAAGTTCTGGCAAATATGAAGATCTCATTGAAGCTGGCGTTATTGACCCAACAAAGGTTGTTCGATTTGCACTTCAAAATGCAGGTAGTGTAGCTGGCTTAATGCTTACAACTGAAGCCATGATTGCTGACAAACCTCAAGATGGCTCAGACTCTCCAATGCCTGGAGGTGGAATGGGTGGAGCTCCTGGAATGGGAGGAATGGGTGGTATGATGTAATTCTCAATATTTTTGAGAGTTATTTCTTCTTACCTTTTATATATATCTCTGAATAGATCAGAACTCTTTGTTGTGATCACTATAAATATAGATCCTTTTATAGGATTCTATATCATAATAAAAAGCCCTGGTTTTATATTAAATCAGGGCTTTTTATTTTTATAAGCTAATGTTAATATTAAAAAACAAATTTATTTTCTTGACAGAAAAATAATATAGAATAAAAATACTTTCTAACTTCCAAACTATAAGGTGAATTATTTTTTTCCACATTATAAGGAGAGAATTTATTAAAATGAACTTATTAAAAAAAAATCAAAACAATTTTACTAGTTATATCTTAACTATTGGGATAATATTATTTTGCACAACAGCTCTTTCTGCTACTTTTTCTTGTTTACATGCAGAACATTTTTCATTAAATATTGAAAAAACAAATAAAATATGTGATTTTTTAGGAGATTTGCAAATCAAAGGGAAGGATGCTGAACCTGGAGATGAAATTGCCTTTTTTGATGGAGATGGCATCTTATGCGGATGTTTTACTGTAAATAAAAAAGGATCATATGGTATAATACATGTTTATGGTGATGACCCAGCTTCCTCATCTGATGAAGGAGCAAGTATGGGCGAAATTTTAACAGTTAAGGTATGGGATGCCAGTAATAAAATGGAGTATTCTTCAGGAAATATCCAAATGTCCTCTGGAAAAATAGGAAGCAATATTTTTTTACCATCAAAATTACCTCCTGTTTGGTCTGATAATTCATTTTTTGTTTTGCATATTAAAGTTACTGAAGAAATATCCTTTGGAGATATTGACAAAGATGGTAGAACAAATATAATTGATGCCCTGTATTCACTAAGGCTTTCTGCTGGATACCATGATAATTTGGAAATAATATCTCCTACTATCTCAAATTTGGAAACTTTTAATCGTGCAGGCATTCCTCTGGCTGTCTATATATTGAATCATGCAGCTTTGGTGCGATAAAAATATAAAAAATATTAAAAAAATTTGACTAAATTTTAAAAAATTTTAAAACATTAGCTATGAAAAAAATTTTTTGATTTGTTTAGTTAATGAGGTACAATTTCCACCTTCCTGCTTATCAACCAAAATGAAAATTTTCGTTGACTCATTTTATCAAATATCAGCTTAAAAGTTGGTTTTTCAGAATAATTAAATGATTTTTTGGCATAATAATTGGATGGGTTCTATTTTCATATTCACTTTTATTCACGATTTCCTTTATTTAGTATTACCCCTATTTTGGGAACATTGACTTTAAATCCGTTTTTGTATATAGAATAGGATTGACAAAAAAAACCTCTGCTAATATTGAAGAAGCCATACTTTCTTTATTATTTATCAGCAGAGGTTTTAAAAGCAGGAAAAACTGGGCTACAGCACTCCCCGCTTTTATTTTTTTGAACCTTATAACAAACCACTGATTGTGGGTCAATGAAAACCATATAAAATTATGCTTGATACAGAAAACAATCAAATAATCCAAATGTACCATGTTTATAAACAATTTGGTGAAAAAAATGTTATTTGTAATTTAACCATGAATGTTGAAAACAATGAATTTCTTTATATAAGTGGTCCCAGCGGTGCAGGGAAAAGCACCATGCTAAAATTATTGTACGCTGGAGAAAGATTATCTAAAGGGCAAATTATTGTTGATGGGCTTAATATTGTCAGGATGAACCTTCGTAATGTACATAAATTGAGACGTCGTATTGGAATCATTTTTCAAGATTTTAAACTTATTTCTTCCAGGACAGTTTTTGATAATGTCGCATTGGTGCTTGAAACTAAAGGTCTACCTCGCCGAATGATTGAACGTAAGGTTAATGCAGCTTTGAGTCGTGTCGGTATAGATCAGTTTGCCAATGCATTTCCGCCAAGCCTTTCTGGAGGCGAACAACAAAGAGTTGCTGTTGCTCGAGCTGTGGCTGGGGAACCCTCAATTATTCTTGCTGATGAACCTACAGGTAGCTTAGATCCAGACTCAGCGGCTATTATATTAAATCTTTTGGATGATTTTCATAAGAGTGGAGGAACAGTCCTTTTTGCCACGCATGACATTTCTTTGATAGAGCATACTGATCGTAGAGTGGTTTTTTTAAATGATGGGGAAATGTATGAAAATGGACGGCCTCCCTATATTTCTACCTCACAAAAATTGGAAAACTATGTATTATGAATTATTTAATTTGTTTTTGTAAAGGTGTTTTTAAAGATTTTGTTTCAACACCTATGCTTCATACTGTAACAATATTAACTATTGCACTTTCTTTGTTAGTGACCTCAGCCTTTGGATTATTTTTTATCAATATAAACCAAATTTTTTATATTTGGAAACAAGGTATTCGTATTATGGCCTATGTCTCACCATCGGTTGAACAGGTTAATGAAGAACTTTTGGTTGATCATATAAAATCACTTTATGGAGTTAATAGTATTGAATATATTTCCAAGAAAGATGCATTGAATTTTATGGAAAATGATATGCAGCAAGGTGATATTTTATCACACTTAAAGGAAAATCCATTACCTGCATCCTTTATGATTCATGTTAAGCCAACAGTTAATACTTGGGAAACTATTGAAAGGCTGGCTTCACAAATTCAAATGATGCCTGAAATCTCTGAAGTTGAATATGGTAAAGGATGGTTAGAACGTATAACATCATTTATGACTTTTTTTAGAATTACATGCATTGCAATAGGTACTCTTCTAATAATAACAACTTTATTCGTCATTTCAAACACAATCCGCCTTGTTTTTTATTCGCGTCAGGATGAAATTGATATTATGAGTCTGGTAGGAGCAACTAGATGGTTTATAAAAATTCCTTTTTATATTGAAGCTGTTGTCCAGGGATTTATTGGTGGAGTTATTGGTCTGACAATACTTTATGGATTGTTTTATTATTTGACCATTTATAATTTTCCAGTATGGACAACTGATTTATTTCATCCACACTTTTTTTCATTTCATACTATTGGAATATTAATTCTTTTAAGTATGGGGACAGGATGGACAGGATGTTACATTTCTTTAAAACAATTTGTAAGACTTTAGCCTGTATTTTTATATTAAGTACTATTTTTTGCTTTCATCAAAATGCATGGTGTAAAGATATTGGAATAGTTTTATCAAATCGGCTTAATATTCGTTCTACTCCAGATTTGACAGAACCACCTATCGGATTATTATATAAAGGGATGCGAGTCATTGTTCTTGAAAAACAAAAAGAATGGGTTCTAATAAATCATCTAAATCTTACTGGTTATGTTAGTAAAAATTTTATAGAAATTATCGGCTCTGAACCTGTTAAAGGAGTAATAAAAGCTGACAAATTATATTTCAGGCCAATTCCTGGTAAAACATTACCTCCTATTGATCAGCTCAATGAAGGAACAATCGTTCAGATCCTTTATGCTGATGATAAATGGTTAAAAATAAGGCATGATAATAATATTGGATACGTAGCCAGGCAATATGTTATTATTGATTCAATAAAGGATACTCCAAAGGCTATCCCAAGAAAAGAAGATAAAAAATCTCACAAGAATTCACAACAAAAAGGAAAAATTAGTGCTTTAAAACAGGAAAAAAATGAAATTGTAGAAAAAATTTCTAAAACAAAAGAAGTTTACAAAAACGCCAGTCAAAAAGAAAAAGATATTCTTCAGGAATTGGATAAGGTGGATAGATCATTAAATAATTATTCCAGAAAATTAGCTACTTTGTCATCTGAAATAAAAAACATTGATATTAAAATAAGATCAGCAAAACAAAAATGTCAGGAAATGATTCAAAAAATAGCTAAAGCAGAAAAGTATATCAGCAAACGCATAATGGCTCTTTATAAATTAAAACGTATCGGAGCTTCACAAATAATATATCATGCTGATTCTTTTTCTGAAGTTTTTTTTTCATATAAATATTTAGAATATATTCTTAAATATGATAGCAAAATGCGGTCAAAATTTATTGCAGATAAAAGACGTTTGGAAAAGGTGTTCAATGATTTAAGAGACAAGAGGACTCAAAAGAAAAAAATAAAAGAAAATTTATATTTAGTGCATAATGAAATGAAAAATAAAAAAAATGAACGCTCCAAAATACTAAAAAAAATTCAGGAAAAAAAACATATAGCTGCCCAGGCTATGCTTGCACTAAAACAATCAGCAAATGATCTGGATCTGACAATTACAAATATTCGAAAAACACTGAAGAAAAGCAAAGATAAGAAAAATATACTATTTAATAAGTCAAAAGCTAAATTAAGACTACCTGTCAAAGGAAAAGTGGTCAATAAATTTGGTTTAAAAACTAACACAAAATGGGGCATAAATAATTTTCAAAATGGATTATATATCGTTGCAGATAAAGGAGAACCGATAAAAGCTGTATGTCCAGGTAGGGTATTATTTGCTGATTGGTTCAAAGGTTATGGCAATATGATAATTATTGACCATGGTGATAATTACTACACTATTTATGCTCATGCTGATGAGATTTTTAAGCACAAAGGCGATGATGTCGAGCAAGGTGAAGTTGTTGGAACATTAGGAGATACAGGTTCAATGGTGGGACCTGGATTATATTTTGAAGTTCGACATCATGGAAAACCTATAAATCCCTTAAAATGGCTTAAGGAAAGCTGAAGGAAAAAAAATGCAAAAAAAATGTACGTTTTGGATGATTATTTTAATTTGTTCCACTGTCAGTATTGTCAGTTTTCAGAATGCATTTGCTGATAAACAAGAGACATATGATGGCTTAAAATTATTTACAGACATAATTTCTCTGGTAGAAGATAATTATGTTGATGAGGTTGACACTAAAAAACTAATTCATAGTGCAATTCAGGGGATGATAAGATCATTAGATCCTCATTCATCTTTTATGCCTCCAGAGGCTTTTGAAGAACTTCAAATTGATACCCAGGGAGAATTTGGTGGAATCGGAATTGTCATTACAATGAAAAAAGGTGTTCTGACTGTTGTGTCTCCTATTGAGGGGACTCCAGCCTATCGCAAAGGAGTTAAAGCAGGTGATCGTATAGTAAAAGTTAATGGAGAATCAACACAAGAAATGGAAATGTGGGAAGCTGTCAGAAAAATGCGTGGTAAAAAAGGAACATCTGTTACTATCACTATTCAAAGACCTGGTGAGCCTGAACTTTTAGATATTGAGATTGTTAGAGATATAATTCCAATAGAAAGTGTAAGGTCAGCCCCATTAGGTGAGAATTATGGCTATGTGTGGGTAACTAACTTTAGAGAAAAGACAGTTGATGATATTATAGAAGTTTTAAAAAATCTAAATACAGATAAAGAATCATTTAAAGGTCTTATTCTAGACCTTAGAGATAATCCTGGTGGACTTTTAGATCAGGCTGTAAAACTTGTTGATTTATTTATTGAAGAAGGAAGCATAGTTTCAATTAAAGGTCGTTCTGATGATAATACTAAAGATTTTTTTGCTCATGCAGAAAAAACTCAATCAAATTACCCGATTGTTGTTTTGATAAATTCTGGAAGTGCAAGTGCATCCGAGATTGTAGCTGGAGCTCTTCAGGATCATAAACGTGCATTGATTTTGGGAGTAACTTCATTTGGAAAAGGTTCAGTTCAAACTGTTGAACCATTAAGGGATGGTTATGGACTAAAATATACAATTGCAAGATATTACACTCCTAATGGAAGATCTATTCAAGCTCAGGGAATTATACCAGATATTGAAATTACATCGCGTTTTGTAAAAGTTAAAAAAGATGATGCAAATTCAAGGAAGGTCATAAAAGAAAAGGACTTGAAAAATCATCTTGAAGCTGACCCTGCCCAAAAAAGAAATAATGAGGAAGAAGTAAAGGAAATTAAATCAGAACCATCACCTGAAAAAGAAAATAATTCTCAAATAATAAAACGTAATGCCATGCGTCACGGTACTATTAAGATGGAGGATCTTTTATCTGACTATCAAATTAATCGTGCTTTTGAAATATTAAAAGGATTTGAAATCTTAAATACTTTTAAAAAAAATTTTTCAAAAAAGACAGAAACTCAAGATTCAAATGAGTTATCGAAAGAGTAATAATGGAATCAAGAGTACAAGAACTCGAAAAAAAGGTAGCTTACTTGGAAAAACAGTTGAATCTGTTACAGGACATTATTTTTAATCAAAAAAAAACATCTTTACCAAATGATAGATCCATTAACAGTGATGAAACAATTGATGTGCGAAAGTTTCGAAAAGCATTTGAGTCATTATCAAAAGACAGTAAAGAAATTCCTATTCATTTAATTAGAAAAAAATTGAATTGGAAGGATTCCTTTTTTGATAAAATGCTTCAAGATCTGCTAGATAAAGATAATATAGTCTTACATCGTGGAGATATAAGTACACTTAACATTCGTAATTTAAGCGATTCATTCATTGATGCATCTGGAGAAACATTTGTGAATCTAAGCTGGAAAGAATAATGAAATCACCTATAAAAAAACAATCAACAGCTTCTCTTGTAGCTAATTGGGAAGCATTACAGCGGATCTTTATCCGACCAGAAAATGATGATGGCAGAAAAAGACTCTTGAAATATATGGAACAAATCCTGTTCGGATTACAAGACTTTTTAAAAGAGCATGTCGGCATTACAGAAGATGTAAGCCTTCAGGAATTATCTGATCGCTATATGGATAGTGAAATCAATATTAATCCATCACAGAAATTAGCTGATGTTATTAAATCAATTATTGATGATATAGCACCACATGCAGTTAATGTGGCATCTCCATATTTTATTGGGCACATGACCTCGGCAATCCCTTTTTTTATGGTTCATTTGCATTCTATTGTTGCAGCTTTGAATCAAAATGTAGTCAAGCTTGAAACATCAAAGGTAGTTTCAATATGGGAACGACAGGTAATATCAAAAATACATAGATTGATTTTTAAAAAAGAATCATCTTTTTATAATAAGCATATCCAGAACCCCACAAGTACATTAGGTAGTTTTATTGAAGATGGCACATTGGCAAATCTCACAGCTATGTGGGTTGCACGAAATAAATGCTTCCCTGAATGTGAGGGCTTTAAAGGGATTGAAAATGAAGGTATTACAAAAGCTTTAAATCTTTATAAAAAAGAACGAGCTGTTATTCTTGTGTCAAAAATGGGCCACTATTCACTTCGAAAAGCTGGTGGAATTCTTGGAATTGGAAATGAAAATGTAATTCGTATTCCCATTAATGATCGCTTTCAAATAGATTTAAAAGCACTTGAAAAACAAATTCAGGATCTAAAAGATCAAAATGCAGCAATAATAGCTATTATTGCTATTGCGGGGACTACAGAAACAGGAACAATTGATCCTATTAATGAAATTGCAGATATTTGTAAGAAAAACTCAATACATTTTCATGCAGATGCTGCATGGGGTGGACCAACGCTTTTGTCAGATAAATATCAAAACCTGCTATCAGGAATTGAGAGAGCTGATTCGGTAACAGTTGATGGACATAAACAATTCTACATGCCCATGAGTTGCGGTATGGTTTATTTTAAAGATCCTCAGGCAATGGATGCTGTAGCATATCATTCTGCATATGTTAATAGACCTGGTTCAGTGGACTTGGGAATTCATTCCATTGTAGGATCAAGAGCAGCTACCTCGCTTGTTCTTGGTAATGCTCTAGAAATAATGGGAAGAAAAGGTTATGCTCTTTTAATTGATCATGGTATTGAACTGGCTAAAAAATTTGCAAATGAAATTCAAAAAAGATCACTATTTGAACTTGTTTCAAATCCACAATTGAATATATTAACTTATAGAATAGTTCCTGAAAATATACAAGAAGAGTGGAAAACTGCAAATAATGAAAGAAAACAAATTCTCAATGAAATTTTAAATAAAATAAATATTCGTTTGCAAAGACTTCAACGTCAGGCAGGTATTAGTTTTGTCTCAAGAACTACCATTGAAAAAAATCAACTAAAACAAGTTGTTCTTCGTTCTGTATTAATGAATCCTATGACAAATATGCAAATAATTCAGGAAATTTTAGATGAACAGGAAGAGATCTATGAAAACAATTTAAAGGAAAGGTAAATATTATGAGAAAAATTTTTTTCTATTATTTTTATTTATTATGTGTATTTTTATGTTGACATCATTAAAAATGATTGTTAACTAAATAGTAAAGATAAAAAAAAGTAACATATTGCTACAGTCAAAAATATTTGATAATAAAAAAATTGATAAACTTTTTTTATAAAGATATAAGGAGTTGATTATGAAAACCAGGCCTACAGTATTATTATTGGTTTTTATATTTGTAATCTGCACAATAAATTGCATTTCAGCAGAAAATAAGTCTGTATCAAAAACAGATCAAGCACTTAAAACACAAGCTAAAAAAGGGCCTCCTGTTGCTTTTGTTCCAGAAGCAACTTTCAAGGCACAGCCTGTTATTGAAGGTTCTGATATTATCCATGAGTTTGTTATTAAAAATACAGGGGGAGATACTCTTAATATAAGTCGTGTCAAAACTGGCTGAGGGTGCACAGCCGCATCATATACGCGGAATATCCCCGCCGGAGGCGAGGGCTCGATAAAGCTAAAAATTAAATCAAATGGATATGCTGGTAGAACTGTTAGTAAAAGTGCAACAGTTTATACAAATGATCCTAAACGTAAAACAATAACTTTACAGTTATCAGCTAAAGTTAATACTTTTGCTCGTTATCCCAAAAGAATTTCACTTCAGGGAAAGGTAAATGAAAAGGTTTCAGCAACTCATACAATAGTCCCTGAACCAAAATATAAATTCGATATTGTTAAGACATATGCAGATAATGGTGATTTTATAAAGTTTTCATTAGAAAAGCAAAAGAGTCAATTTACATTGACTGTAGAAAATACAAAAAAAACTGCCGGGCGTTATTGGGATCGGATTCATCTCGTTACAGACAGCAAGATTCAAGAAAAGATTACTATTCCAATATACGGCTCTATTATTGATGACTCTGCTATAGATGACTCTGCTAATAAAAAGAAACTTCCCTGATTATTTATACATTTATTCATGTGAAAGGAGCTAATAATGAAAAGTAAAGAGAGTTTAAAACCTGCTTTTATTGTAACGTTACTTCTTATTATTGCTTTTCAGGCTCCTTCATATGCAAAGGGACCTTTAGGTTTGCTTATACAGACTGAGGGGGATGTTTATCATCAATATCGGGGCAAAAATATTAAAAAAGTTTATAGAAATATGTTTTTGTTTAATGGCAGTAGTCTTTTGACCAGAGTCGGAAGCACGTGTCGATTTATTGATCAGGTAAACTCAAAATTAGTTGATATTTCAGAAAATTCAGAAGTTTTATTCACTAATACAGGAATTAATGTAATAAAGGGTAAAATTTCTGAAAAGCCTTTAAATGGTGGTTTTTTTAATGGAATACGTAGAAAATACTCGAAAGCTCAGAGATATTCAAGTATTCAAAGATCTTCCTATAAAAAAACAGATATAGAATTTTCTACAGCTAAATCTATTGTAATATCAAAAAAATACCCAGATATTGTATGGGAAAATGTTGGCCGTAATTTTAACTACAAGTTAAATGTCAACGGCCAGAGTCATATTATTAAATCTGATAAAATATCAAATAATGATATAGTCAGATTCACATTGGCTGATCTATTACCTGGCAGCTATACTTATACTGTAGCTGTTTTAGAAAATGATGAAATTATCTCTCAATCCAACCCAAAAAATAAAATAATTGTTCTTTCTGAAAATAAACAAGAAGAAATTGATACTTCACAATCTTGTTTAAATGAATTGGGTACAACAAATCTTTTTCTAAAAGCATTTTTCTTAGAAGAAAAGGGTTTAAGTGTTG
>Ga0272440_1002535_pt1 | contig 14174 bp, 14 predicted proteins | sample SSMMMBAug17_FD_192440 | JGI IMG/M metagenome (GOLD analysis project Ga0272440, IMG submission 192440) | Marine sediment archaeal communities from Little Sippewissett salt marsh, Falmouth, MA, United States - SSM-MMB-Aug17 | ecosystem: Environmental > Aquatic > Marine > Wetlands > Sediment ...
CGAGAATTTTAAATTTACTTTTAAACTGTTCAGTTATGATGGGTATAAATTCTATATATAGAACATTGAGATAGATCATGACACACATAGCTACCTCAAACAAAACTGAATTAGGGTTCCAATATAGCATAGGTTTCCATATAGCCCATGTTCGACCAATATCCACAAGAAGGCCCAATACAACAAATGTATATCCTAAAGCTGCTGTTAGTAATGCAGGGCGAACAACTGGTTCATAGTGATGCCTTCCAAGTATATGAGCCAGAGCAGCAGTGGTAAATCCACCAGCAGCAAGAGCCACTCCAGAGGCAACATCAATTCCAATCCATAACCCCCACGGAGTAAGATGAGTTAGATTAGAAACATAACCTATACCGCCAATAAAGCGTGCCAGAACTGTCACTCCGCCTGTTGCCATGAAAATTAGCAATACATAAACTCCGGGTGTAAAAAAAGGTTTTTGTAAAGGATAGGCTTTATGACTCATGGGAACCTCCTTTATCATCCTTGTTATTAAACCACATAATTCCACCTAAAATACTATACAGAAGAATCGGAGACCAGAGGAAACTGAATAATGAATGTTGAATGGTTTCAGTTAATTTTGGAGGTGGTTCAACTGGTAATTTTTGAAATCCTACTTTTTCAAAAGGTTCTTCGGAAATATATAGCCATGATGTTCCGCCAACTTCTTTTTCTCCATAGACGTGGCTAATATATTTACCAGGCTCTTTGTTAATACGTTTGTGAGCAATATCCAGCAATTGCTTTCGATGTCCAAAGGTAATAGCTTCCATAGGACAAACTGATGCACATGCTGGAATTCCACCTGACTCGTTTATTCTTTCGAAACAAAAAGTACATTTGCGAACATGTGGGGTGATGGGGTTTTGATATTCATATGCTGGAATCTCAAAAGGGCAGGCGACCATGCAGTATCTACATCCAATGCATTTATTTACATCATAATGAACAGCGCCATTGTCTTTTTTCGTCAATGCTCCAACTATACAGGCAGATACACAGGATGGATCCTGACAATGCATGCATTGTATTTTGACAAATGTTGATAAAAGTTCATCCTGTTCATTTTTTTTACCCCCAAAATAGCGATTAACCACAGTGTATTTTGTCTCATCTGGTCGTCTTTTGATGTCAAATACGCTTTTGTCATCAAAAGATTTGTCTGGAGTTGGTAGATTATTGGCTTTATTACATGCTTCTTCACATTTGCGACACCCTACACATCGGGTTAAATCAACCAGACATCCATAAGGATTTTCAGGTGCTTTTGATTCCCAGGCATGTACTTTTTTAGTTTTGCCAGCAATTAAAGTACCAGTACCCACCATAATTCCAAAAAAATTTCTTCTGGATAAATCCATAAATTACTCCTTTAGTCTGTATCTAATTGCTTTAGTTTCTCTAAAAGAAGAGATTTAAATCGATTTAAAGATATGGGAGCTGTCTGCATGGGGATTCCCATCCAATCACAATATTCCAGAAAAGACTCTGGTGTTTCGTTCATGTATTGATCCATATAACCAATACCATCCAATACAATAGCTCCTCCAGTATGTCTTGGAAAATTTTCATTGGCTATACCTTTATCCCACCCCTTAAAAACCTGCTCTCGAAATTTAACCCAACCAGGGGTCATCCACCAAACTTTTTCACCGCCTGCAAGTTCATTTGATATATCATTACGTTCTTCCTCGCTTGACAGCATATCCATACAATGAGTCGCATTAATTCTTACGACACCATCACCTAATTCATCAATAAGAACATTGATTGTTCTGATTGGATTGTCAGGGTTAACATAACAAAATTTTCCACCATAAATTATAATAATTTTGTTTACTTTTTCTTTGGCTTTGTTTACCCGAAGCATCAATTGACGTTCCATTTCAGGTATGTCTTGATGAAGCCCTGGTGTTAAATATAATAAATGATCTGTATTTAAAAAACCTATTTGTTTCAAATGGTTAAGCTCTAAACTCATTGTTCCACAAGAAACAATTGCTATATCTGAAAAAGATTTTTTTTCCATTGCATTAATCTCCTTACTAATTAAGTTTTACTATATGTGAGCAGGCAATTCTAAAACGAAACATTATATGCATTTGCAATCTTTGCTATTAATCAAATATTTGATTACAAAAAAAGATGTTATCAGTTGCGCACGTAACAGTGCACTTTAAAATGGCCTGCTCACATATAAATCAAAAAAAATGCCAGACTGATAATCCTATTAAAATAAATATAACTATTTGATTCTTTGATATATAATTTTTATTATGATATTTTTTGTTATTAATGAACAAAGTTCGTAACGCTACAAAACGATACGGTGGCGCTACTCCAACAGGCATTTGTATGTCAATTAATATGACATCAAATTTTGTTTTTTGAAAAAGCATCAATAGCATCTACTTCCATTTGAACATTTATGTTCAAAAGCTTATAAATAAAAACTTGCAAGAAATTAAATGTTAAGCTAAATATTTATCAAAAAAAATTATCGAATTTTCTATATAGGGGGATGGAAAAAATCTATTCTATCTTTTTAGGAAGTATTGAAAAATATAAATTCAATTTCATAAAGTTTGAAAAATATTTATTCAAAGGAGAAAATACATGGAAACAGTCAAATGTCATGTTAATATTTCTGGAATAGTACAAGGTGTTTGCTACCGCATGGAAACACGTCGAGCAGCACGTCAGTTTAATGTAAAGGGATGGGTTAAAAACATGCCAGATGGAACTGTTGAGGGAGTTTTTGAAGGCTTAAAAGAAAATGTTGATAAGTTAATTGAATGGTGTAATTCAGGCCCTCCTCATGCTAAAGTTAATAATGTTTCAACTAGCTGGGAAAGTAATTTAGAGAATTTTAAATCCTTTGAAATTGTTTACTAAGTAGCCACAATTTAATAATTTTTGCTAAAGATTCAATGGTCAGAAAACAAATCAAGAAAGGACTATACTAAATGAATGAAAAAGAAACTCAAATGGAATCAATAACAGAAGCAGGGATGATAGTAAGCAATATGGTACCAGGCATTGCTTACTTTGATACACGTTTTGAAATTATGCAAAATAATTATGAAGAAGTACGAAGAAATCAGGATTATTTTCGAGAGCAGCTTAGAGATATGAAACTTGATATGGATCGTAGGTTTAATGAAAGCCACAGAGATATGCTTGAACGTTTTTCTCAGGTGGATAAACGATTTGAACAGGTGGATAAACAATTTGAGCAGGTGAATAAACGATTTGAACAGGTAGATAAACGATTTGAACAGGTGGATAAACGATTTGAACAGGTGGATAAACGTTTTGAACAGGTGGATAAACGATTTGAACAGGTGGATAAAAGCCTGGAGAAAATAATCGCTTCTATAGAGAAACTTAATGATAAAATTGACTTATCAGTAGAGAAACTTAATGATAAAATAGATCAAAAAATTGAAAAACTAACTGACAATTTTGATCAAAAAATTGAAAAACTATCTGACAATTTAGATCAAAAAATTGAAAAACTAAGTGAAAAAATAGATCAAAGAGATGAGAGACAAAGAAAATTTACATTAAGAATGTTTAGTATAGCTATATCTGTAACAGGATTAAGTGTAATGGGTATTTTAGTAAAAATATTAAATATAGTATAATATGCAAAGAAAAATGAACCTGATATTTATAACATTCTAAATCAAGAGGTAACCAATGAATAATATCAATAATGATACTTATAATTCTCTTAAAGAAATTTTTGAAGATCAACGCATGGCTTTTTCAAAATATGGGCCACCAACATTAGGCAGTCGAAAAAATGCATTAACAAGACTTGAAGAAGAAATTTTGCTTTATAAAAATGAAATTGCTCAGTCTATCTCTAACGATTTTGGGCACCGCTCGTACCATGAAACTTTGATGGCTGAAATTTTTGTGTGCATTAAAACGATTCATCATACTAAAAAATATCTTAAAAAATGGATGAAACCCAGGCGTCGTCCTGTCCCCTGGTACTGCCGTCCTGGAAAAGCAAAGATTCATTATCAACCCCTTGGAGTTGTAGGGATTATGTCTCCATGGAATTATCCTTTTCAATTATGCATTGGGCCAATGATTGCAGCTCTTGCTGCGGGTAATAGAATCATGCTTAAACCTTCAGGACGCATGCCTGAAACTTTAAAAGTAATTGAAAAAATTATATCAAAGGTTTTTGAAAGGCACGAAGTTGCTGTTGTGTCAGGACCTGATGTAAATGATGCATTCATTAAATTGCCATTTAATCATCTGCTTTATACAGGCTCAACAAATATTGGTAAAAAAGTAATGAAATCAGCATCTGAAAATCTAACTCCTGTAACACTTGAATTAGGTGGTTGTTCCCCTGTAATTGTTGCAAAAGATTATCCTGTTCAAAAAGCAGTTAATAGTATTTTAACTGGAAAACTCTTTAATGCAGGCCAAACATGCATTTCTGCCAACCATGCCTTTGTTCATAAAACTCAAATTGATATGTTTGTAGAGTATTCTGTAAAAGCAATAAAAAAAATGTATGCAACAGCACTTGATAATGCTGATTATACAAATATAGTCTCCAAGGAACGTTATGATAATTTACGCTATCTTATTGAAGAAGCTAAATCAAAAGGTGCTAAAATTATTCAACCCCATGAACAGGAGTTACTTCAATCTAATAAAAGAAAAATTTTACCAACAATTATTTTAAATGCAAAACAAGATATGAAAGTTTTGAAAGAAGAAATTTTTGGGCCTATTTTGCCTGTAATACCCTATGAATCTATATATGATGTGATTGAGTTAATAGAACAAAATAGTAGGCCTCTGGCATTATACTGTTTTACACATGACCAGGAAATTATGAATACTATTCTTAGGGGGACAACATCAGGAGGTGCTTGTATTAATGATACATTACTTCACTTTATCCAGGATGATTTGCCTTTTGGAGGAGTAGGACACAGTGGAATGGGAAGATATCATGGAATTCATGGTTTTGAAACTTTTTCTAATGCTAAAGGAGTTTTTTACCAAAGTAAATTGAATATAATGGGTGCGCTGAGACCCCCTTATGGCAGACTATTTAAAACAGTTATGGATTTCTTTATTGGTAAATAGGAAGTTAGTTTTACTTTATATAGTAGACTTTATTTACATTGCAAAAAACAATTAGCTTAGGATTTGGAAAACAAATAATATCCATCAAATAGAAATATGCCCATTTCATTCAAATTTATAATTTTTCAACTATTAATTATCGGTCCATTTATGATCGGTATGTTTGGAAAAAAATTTTTTAAAACACCTGAAGATATTGCAAGACGAATTGTACTTTTAAATCTTTGCTTGTTTGATCCTATTCTAATTCTTTGGACTGTATGGGGACTAAAGATAACAAAAGAGTTAATCTTTTTTCCATTGGCAGGTCTTTGCATTGTAATAGTTGGCTTTCTTGTTGGATATTTTATAGCTTTTTTTTTCAATATACCTCAAAAATCAAAAGCAACATTTACAATTTCGGCATCTTTATCAAACCATGGATTTACACTTGGTGGATTTATTTGTTATCTTTTATTAGGAGAAAAAGGGCTTGCATTATCGTATATTTTTTTAACATATTTTGTTTTTTTTCTTTTTTTGTTTATTTTTCCATACGCACGTTGGAATCAATCAAGGCAAGCAAATATTTCTAAAAGTAAAATGATCTTTGAAGCAGTTATAAATATAAGAAATATTCCCCTTTACACAACAATTTTAGGACTGACATTACAAAAACTAAATATTCAGCGTTTTCCAGAGAATATGCCTGTTGATATCATGTTATTGGTATCTATTTCAGTTTATTATTTTTCACTTGGAATGACTTATACATTGACAAAAGAACTTGAATATAAAAAAGCTAATTTTTTCCTAATTATTATTAAATTTTTGATAACTCCAGCTTTTACAATGCTTTTAATATTATTTTTACCAATAGATTCAACTATGAAATCTGTCACTATTATTCAATCTTTTATGCCTGTTGCTATATTTTCAGTTGTTGTTTCTTTATTATTTGAATTAGATACAAGAATGGCATCAAACCTTTTTGTTTATAATACAATTTTTTTTCTTATATTTGTTTTTCCTTTATTGTACTTTTTCTTTGATGAGCTAAGGCTTATTTTTTAAAATAATAAATATAGAATAAGGAGGATAAAATGTCCCCTGTACTATTTGTAAAAAAAGGAAGCATTGCTATTATCACATTAAATCGTCCAGAACGTAGAAATGCTATAAACCAGGATTTACTAATTCATCTTTATGATGCTATTGAAAATTTAGCTTCAGATGACAAATTGCATGCTGCCATTTTGACTGGAAATGGCCCTTCCTTTTGTTCAGGCCTGGATTTAAAAGTTTTACAAACAGATAATCTTTTCAATCCAAGAGGTGATAATAAAGATTTACCAGATATCATAAAAGAATGTAATAAACCAATTATTGGTGCAATAAATGGCCATGCCATTACTGGTGGTTTTGAGATAGCTCTGAATTGTGATTTTTTAATAGCCTCAGAAAATGCATCATTTGCAGATACACATCTAAAAGTTGGTATTCATCCAGGTTGGGGTATGACTCAGCACTTACAAGCGGCCATTGGAATTCGCAGAGCTAAACAAATGTCTTATACAGCACAATTTATATCTGCGAATCAGGCTTATGAATGGGGACTTGTTAATGAAATTGTCCCACAGGACAAACTCATGGATCGTGCAGAAGAAATTGCAATACAGATTTCTAATGTTAACCAGGATATGCTACCTGTTGTTAAGTCTTTGATAAATTACCAAAACAGTCATTCATTTGATGATTCTTTTGCTCATGAACGTGAAGGTTTTAAACAATTTGTTCATGAAAATCTTGTTGACTGAATTTTTTCCATATTAGCATAATTACAATTTATGAAAAAAGTTTTTGCTATATGGTTTTTAATGCATTATGAATATATCAATTGAAAATTATTTGAAAGCATCATTATATCTATGATGCGTATTATTTAAAGGAGACTCAGTATGAACGGTGAAAAATATTTATTTACCTCTGAATCTGTAACTGAAGGCCATCCGGACAAAGTTGCAGATGCTATTTCTGATTCAATTCTTGATTCCATTATTTCTCAAGATAAAAATTGCCGTGTTGCTTGTGAGACATTGGTCACAACAGGTCTTATTATGATTGCTGGTGAAATAACAACAAGTTGTTATGTGGATATGCCACAAATTGCTCGTGATCGTGTTAAGGATATTGGTTATCATTCATCACAAATGGGTTTTGATTGGAAAACCTGTTCTGTATTAACCAGTATTGACCACCAATCACAAGATATCGCGCAAGGGGTAAATGAAGGAGAAGGACTTTTTAAAGATCAGGGAGCAGGAGATCAAGGGCTTATGTTTGGCTTTGCTTGCGATGAAACCCCTGAATTAATGCCCATGCCCATTATTTATGCCCATAAATTATGTAGAAGAATGGCAGTAGTTCGCAAAAATGGGGGCCTTGATTTCTTAAGACCTGATGGTAAATCACAGGTTACTATTGAATACCAGGATGGAATTCCAAAACGTGTTGATACAATAGTTATTGCAACTCAACATAAACCTGACATCAGTCATGACGAACTTAAAGAAGCTATAATCGAAGAAGTAATCAGAAAAGTAGTTCCCAAGAAAATGATTGATGGAGATACTCGTTTTCTAATTAATGCCACAGGACGTTTCGTTGTTGGAGGTCCGATGGGTGATTGTGGTTTGACTGGTAGAAAGATAATTGTTGATACCTATGGTGGTCAGGGCAGTCATGGTGGTGGTTGTTTTTCTGGTAAAGATCCTTCAAAAGTTGATAGAAGTGCATCATATATGGGCCGGCATATAGCTAAAAATATTGTTGCCTCAGGTGTTGCAAAAAAATGTGAAGTTCAGGTTGCTTATGCAATTGGGGTTGCAGAACCTGTCTCTATCAATGTCGACCTCATGGGAACAGGCAAAATTCCAGAGTCGCGTGTCCAGGAAATTATTCGTGAAGAATTTGACTTAAGACCAGCGGCTATAATTGAATACTTAGACTTACTTCGTCCAATCTATGCGCAAACAGCAGCATATGGTCATTTTGGTCGTTCTGAGTCAGATCTTAAGTGGGAAAATACTGATAAAGCAGATTCCATTCGTGAAAGAGCAGGAATATAATTATTTTGTTTTTATCTAAATAGCTTGTTTTTTACTTGCCTTTCATTCAAGGAAGTGATAGAAGATTTCCTTAAATTATTCAGGCGCGTAGCTCAGCTGGTAGAGCGCTACCTCGACACGGTAGAAGTCGTTGGTTCAAGTCCAATCGTGCCTACTGGTTAATAAACAAGGGATCATAAAAAATTATTATGATCCCTTTTTTTATTTGCTTGATATTTTTTTGCTGCTCTAATCATACCTGATGCCCACTGAGGTGTCCCCCAGGCATGAACATGGGTATAAGCAGCTAAAACATTCTTTTTGCATAAACCATCACGATTTTCATAAAATCCCTTTCCTCTTTCTACCTTGAGTGCTAAATTTTCATCCTCTTTTGAATTCCATTCTAAAACACGAGAATAGTGAAATTCATGGCCACGAATTTCAGTTCCTACCTGAAAAAAAGGATTTGATTGATCAACTTTAATAATAGAGTATCCATGAGCAACTGGACGTTTAGATAAATCAAATATAATAGAAAAAATATTGGCCATTTCATAACTAATGTCATCTACAATAACAGATTTTCCAAGGTACATTAAACCTCCGCACTCAGCATAGACAGGTAGTCCATTATTAACAGCCTTTTTTAGGGATAATCTGAATGACTCATTCTTTTCAATTTGTTGAGCTTGAGTTTCAGGAAAACCACCACCAAGATATAGTGCATCTAAATCAGGCAATTCTTTATCATGCACAGGACTTATAAAATATAGCTCTGCTCCCAGGTTAGATAATTCCTCTAAATTTTCAGAATAATAAAACTGAAAGGCAGCATCTCTTGCAATTCCAATTTTTACTTTTTTTGTTGAAGTGATTGTTTTCTTCAGTGAAAAATTTTCTGAAAGGTTTTTATTAATTAAATCATTTTTATCTTCTAAGAAGCCTGCTTTTTCAGCAATCTGACAAATCTTATTTAAATCTAAATATTTTTCTGCAATAGCTTGGGCAGTATTAATAGCATTGTCTGTCCAACCATGCTCAGGAGTTGGAACCAAACCCATATGTCTTTCAGGGAATACATTTTTTTTTAATTTTGGTATGGCTCCTATGACTGGTACACCTGTATGGTTTTCAATACATTTTCTAATTATTCCTTCATGTCGTGATCCAGCTACCCTATTTAAAACAACACCTGAAAACATTATATCTGGATCAAATTTTATACAACCATAAACAAGTGCAGCAAGGGTCCTTGTTGTTTTAGTGCAATCAAGACATAAAATTACTGGTGTATTGATCAGTTTAGCCAGTTCAGCAGTGCTGGTAGAGCCTTCATAATCAATACTATCATATATACCTCTATTAGCTTCTATTACAGCTATAGAGTCTTTTTGGGTATGAGTTTTAAATAATTGGATTATTTTGGATGGAGAAATAAGAAAAGTATCTAAGTTATAGCAGGGCTGACCGGCTGCAAGTGCCAGCCAGCCAGCATCAATGTAGTCTGGGCCTTTTTTAAAAGGAGAAACAGGATAACCTTTTGCCTTTAATGAGGATATAATCCCCAGGGTTGTGATGGTTTTACCAGATCCACCACTTAAGGCGGATACAATTATTCGAGGATATTTCATCAAAATTTTTATATGCGAAAAAGCATTCTTTCATCTCTCCTGTATAAAATGGCAAAACAAGAGGATTTGATTAATCTTCGTGTTCAGCCGCAGCCTGTTTTCCTGTTCCAGGAAGACCATACATTGTTGTACTTCCACTTGACCAGTATTCAAGTTGAGCATCTTCAACCATTTTATTTATGACTTTTTTTGCAGCTCTTGGTTTTTCTCCCAAAATTTTTGCTAAATCATTAAAATAAAATTTTGATTTGGATTTTTGTTTCTTTTTTAATGCTTCAATGACCATTTGGGCAGCTTCATTTTGATCCATGTTTTGCCTCTTTCTTATTTAAAAAGGAGAATGTTAAAAAAAAACATCCTCCTTATATTTGATTAAAATAATTAGAACTTAAAGTTAGTTGTTTGTCGCCAAGTGTAATATGCAGGATCTCGGAAATCATCAATCAGATGATGTGAGAAATCCAATTCACATTTATCAAAGAAGCGTTCCCAACCAATTCTTTCAGCCCAATCACCAATTCGTTCATATTTATTAGCACCAGCAGAGTATGCTTCAACTATTTGTCGAATTGTTTTTACTGTTGATGGCCAACGTGGTGTTTCATTAGGAAGGAAAGCAACAACAACTTTAGAAAATTTTGGATTGGTAATTCTGTTAGATACCTTACCACCAGCCATAATAACTATTCCATCACCTTCTTTATCAGACAAAGGCATTGATGGGCACATGGTGTAGCAGTTACCACAGAACATACAACGATCATTATTTACAGCAACACTTTTCAGTGTTTCGCCACCAACTTCGACTTTAGCCGGTTTGATAGCAGCTGTTGGACAGGCAGCAATTGCCAATGGAATTTCACACATTTTGTCCAGATATTCATGATCTAACATTGGTGGTTTTCTATGATATCCAAGTATTGCAATATCAGAGCAATGTACAGCACCACACATGTTCAAGCAGCAGGCAAGAGAAATTCTAACCTGTGCTGGCATACGCATACTGCCAAAGTCATCAAACAAGTCATCCATCACTGCTTTAACCGGACCTGATGCATCAGTAGCTGGTGTATGACAATGAATCCAACCTTGTGTATGAATAATATTGGTAATACCTGCACCAGTTCCACCAATGGGGAATTTAAAACCACCGCCAGGTTGTTTTCTGGACAATAAATCTTGTTTCAATGGTTCAACTTTTTCTTTGCTGTCAACCATGAATTCAATATTGTTTCGTGTGGTCCATCGAACATAGCCATTACAGTGTTTATCAGCAATTTCACAAATTTCACGAATATGTGAAACACTCATTAAACGACAGCCACCTACACGAATAGTATAAACTTCAGCACCGGTTTCAGATACATGAACCAAAACACCTGGTTCAATAATTTCATGATACAGCCATTTGCCTTTGTTATCTTTAATGACTGGCGGATAGAATTCTTCATAATGTCTAGGTCCAATATCAGTGATTCTATCCTTCATTGGATTTTCAGGATCATAACCTGAAGATATAAATGCCATTTGTTGATCCCCCCTATCTCTGATGATGTTTTCTGAATTCGTTAATGTCACGATCCCATCCGCCGTCAACTTCATTTTCTTTCCAGAAAATGTACGGATTGGTTCGAGGTTCCTGTACGTGTTGTGGAACAGGATCGATATTGGTAGCTTCGAGAAGTTTCTGGAATCCTTGACGTTTCATCAATTCACCCAGACGTTCACGGTTTTTGCCTTCTTCCATCCACCAGTCCCAGACACTTTCAATAACTTCTTTAATTTCGTCATAAGGATCTTCAGCTTTTACAAATGGTACTAGCAATGATCCCATTTGTGCACCATCAAGGATAGGTGCCTTTGCGCCAGCAAGAATAGAAAGTCCACGATCATTTCCAATTCTTAAGGCTCTTGGCATTGTGTTAATACAATGCATACAACGGGTGCATTCTTTGTTATTAATTTTAACTTTACCATCTTCCAATGCCATACACTGTGTTGGGCAAAGATCAATCACTTCTTTTTGAATGTCAAATTTTCCCCAATCACGACCTGCATGAGCACCACCATTTGGAACAAGTTCTCCACCCATATAGGCAGCAACAGCTTCCTGATCAATGCGGATTTCATCTCGCCATGTACCAACAAAAGAAAGGTCAGCACGGGCAATTGATGCAACACAGCAGTTTGGGCAACCATCAAATTTAAACTTAAATTTGTATGGAAAAGCTGGGCGATGTAATTCATCCTGATACTCAACAGTCAATGTGTGACAAATAGCTTGTGTGTCATAGCATGCATATTCACATCGAGCCTGACCAATACAATCAGCAGGTGTTCTCAAGTTTGAACCTGATCCACCCAAATCCTGATTATGTTTATGTGTTAATTCATAGAAAATTTCTTCTAATTGAGGTGTGGTAGTTCCTATCAAAATGATGTCACCAGTAGAACCATGCATATTGGTTATACCACTGCCTCGGAATTCCCACAAGTCACAAATTGTACGTAAATAATCGGTTTTGTAAAATTTACCTGATGGTTGATTAACGCGCATGGTGTGAAAATGGGCAACTCCAGGAAATTGTTCAGGTTGATCGCAATAACGTCCAATAACGCCACCACCATAGCCAAAAACACCAACAATACCACCATGTTTCCAGTGGGTAGTTCCATCTTTGTAGGAAAGTTCAAGCAGACCAAGAATATCTTCACAAACATCAACTGGAATTTGAAATTCAACGTTGTTTGTATTTGCCTTTCTTGATTCGGCTTCCCTTTTAATGTCGCTTACGAAACTGGGCCACGGTCCTTTTTCCAGTTCGTCCAGCAAAGGGGTTTCGTGTTTCATATTATTCCTTTTCTCCTTTCATAGATTATCTTAATAAAGGTTTGAATACTTTTTATAATGCCATAGGGCAATATTGACTAAATTTTATCTGTTATAGTTTCAACGATTATATTTGTCAACCGTTTTTGATATTTGTTTTAACAATATAAAAGTTAAAAAATATTATATATTTTTAGCTATTTTTCAGATTTTCTATGTGAAGATAGTTCTTTCAAATAGCCTGGTGGTACATCATATCCAAGGGCAACAGCTTTATCACAATTTTTAATAGCCTTTTCATATTCACCATTTTCAAATAAAGCCAGTGATAAATTATGGTATGCAACTGCAAAATTTGGTTCAAGTTCAATTGCTTTTTCAGCAGACTCAATGCTTTTATCAAGTTCACCTTTCATAAAGTAGGCACTTGCAAGTGATGCATATGCTTGAATAAATTTAGAGTTAAATGCAATTGCTTTATTTAATGCAACAATTGCTTTGTCTGGATCACCTTTTTGTAAATGAACAAAACCAATATTACCATAAGCAACTGAAAAACCTGCTCTTGAATTAACAGCCTGTTCATTATAGGCCAGACAACCATCTAAGTCACCTTTTTGTAAACAAATTCCTCCTAATTGCACATAGGCTTCTGCAAGTGTGGGACTATTAGAAATAGCCTCCTTAAGTTCTTGTTCAGCCTCGTCATATTTCTTTTGTCCTAAAAGAGCAACAGCCAGATTATAACGTGTTGTACCACATTCAGGATTCATGGACAACGCAGCGCGTTGTCTTGCTATGTATTCTTCTGCATTTTTTGCCAATGCCATATCTAATTATCCTCAATCTATTTTAATTTCTGTAAATTTTCTATAGTCAATACCATATTGCTGAATTTTATACTGAATTACTCTTTTTGTTGTTCCTAAAATATTTGCAGCTTTTGTCTGATTCCCTTTAGCATCTTTTAATGCATCTATAATCAATGATGTCTCATATGATTGAACAAGCATTTTAAAAGTATCTTTTCCTCTTTTCGCGGCTGGTTGAATCTTTCTTTGAAGGGAAGCAGGTAATAAATATCCATATAGAACATCATCCTTTGACAATAACATTGCTCTTTCAATACAATTCTTAAGTTCACGGACATTACCTGGCCAGTGATACGAAATCAGAAGGTCCAACGCAGAGCTGTCTATCCTGTTTATATTTCTTTTTAATTGAGAGTTTAATTGTTGTACAAAATGATCAGCAAGTAAAATTATATCAGCTCCCCTTTCTCGTAAAGGAGGGACGTGAATTGGAAAAACATTTAAACGATAATATAAATCTGATCTAAAATTTCCAGATTCAATTTCATTTTCAAGGTTTCTATTGGTAGCAGTAAGAACTCTAACATCAACATTTATAGTTCTGGTTCCACCAACATGCTCCATCTTTTTATCTTCTAACACCCTTAAAAGTTTAACTTGAGAT
>Ga0272440_1002536_pt1 | contig 14172 bp, 14 predicted proteins | sample SSMMMBAug17_FD_192440 | JGI IMG/M metagenome (GOLD analysis project Ga0272440, IMG submission 192440) | Marine sediment archaeal communities from Little Sippewissett salt marsh, Falmouth, MA, United States - SSM-MMB-Aug17 | ecosystem: Environmental > Aquatic > Marine > Wetlands > Sediment ...
AAATATAATGAAATTCTTTAAAACAGCCGGGCATATGAATTCCCCGGATCATTTTGATAGAAGTGTGCTTTGGGGAGGATTACACAGATGACATCATAGCTCCTCAAAAGTCATCTGTGTATCTTTATCATTAAAATTATCCACGCCACTCAGTATCATCAACTGTGGTTTTAAAATCAGCGGTAGCAACTTTTGGAATATCTTCATGCATAACAGATAAAATATCTTGTTCAGAAGGTTTTCCTATAAAAACAATACCTTTCCGTGGACACTTTTCAATTGCTTTTTTTAGTTTTTCAATACCGTCGTCATCAATTGATTCATAAACATCATAGTTCACAACAGACAAGTTATTCTCAATTTTAAAAAATTCACTGTTTCGTTGGCAGGCTTTACACCCAATACAGCCCACAGTACAGACGTCCTTGACTGCTTTTCCAAAATCCTTATTTGAACAGCTAACAACAAGCATTTGTTCATATCGGAAAGGAACCATAGAAATTATATTGCGTGGACATGCTTTGGCACATGCACCACACCCAATGCATTTATCATAATCAATGGTTGCAAGGCCATCAACAACATGTATGGCATCATATTTACAAGCGATGCCACAATCACCAAAACCTAAACAACCATAGGTGCATCCCTGTACCCCTGCTACAATATTAGCGGTATGACAACGTTGTTCTCCACGATATTCATTACGTTTCAATCGTTCTGGATAGTGTGCAGCACAATGAACAATGGGACGATATGGGAGACTTTCTTCAACCTCAACGCCCATTATTCCAGCTATTTCAGCAGCGCACCCAGCACCGCCGACTGTACACAAATTAACATCTGCATTTCCAGAAGCGACAGCTTCAGCGTATTCACCACATCCCACAAAACCACAACCACCGCAGTTTGCTCCAGGAAGTGCTTCATTAATGGCTTCTACCCGCGGATCGACTTCAACATGAAAAGCTTTGTTGGCCCATCCCAAAATATACGTCATAATGACGGCCATACCGATTAACGTTCCGGCCGATAGACTGATTGTTACCCAGGTCATTGAAAACCCCCAAAAATATAATCAAAAAAAGATTATCGTTCGATATCACTTATCATGGATAAGTTATAAGAACGATGAATCAATACCATTTATTTATAACCTTATCATTCACCCAATTGTGATATTCGAACACTTGCAAGCTGATTGTTTACTGGCACAGCTTGAACTTGAAGTGTTTCTGATACTTTTGGTGTCAATGCTTTTTTCAACCCAGAGTCAACACCTGTAAATCCCATGAATGCCAGAGCCAATATACCAGCAACAACTAAGGTAATGGCAGCTCCTTCCAAAGGTTTTGGGATATCACATAATTCGAGTTCTTCACGAATACCAGCCATGATTACAATAGCAATCGTAAAACCGACGCCGCCAAACACAGCTAATGTTAATGACCGGCCAAGATCCCAGGCATCAGCAGGATTGTCAACGCCTGCTACATTGCTCATGATGGTTAAACAAGCAAAAAGAATGGCACAATTCGTAGTGATCAGCGGTAAAAAGACACCAAATGATTTATAAAGGGCTGGAAAAAATTTACGCACATACATTTCAACAAATTGAACGGATGATGCAATGGCAAAAATATAGACAATATAGCATAAAATTGTCAAATCGACGGATGCTGCCATTTCAGGAGAAACAAACATTCCTGCTACCCATTTGGATAATGGCGCACCAGGCTTTAAAATGTATGTTGTAATTGTCCAGCTTAAAAAGGCAGCTATTGAAATAACGAATGTTACCGCGCATCCCATACCAAAAGCCATATCCACTTTTCGGGATACACCGATAAATGGACAAATGCCTACAAAATAGTATAATACGAAATTATTGATTAATGCTGCGCCAACAGCAATTAACAATATATCTACAACATAATTCATAAATACCTCTGATTATCTGTTCTAACGGTTTATTGTTCTTGCTGCCTCATGCTGTACCAGTTGACAGCACCTAAAAGCAATCCCAGTGTTAAAAAAGCACCAGGTGGTAAGACCATGACAACCCAGTCAGGCCAAATTACCGGTAATACTCTAATTTCAAACAACATACCCGTGCCCAATATTTCACGAACTGCAGCAATACTACCTAAAGCCAGAGCAAAACCAATTGATTGACCAATTGCGTCAGCACCTGCATGTATTGGGGATTGTTTTGAAGCGCAGACCTCACACCGACAAATAATCAGGCAATTGACTATTATTAGTGGGATGTATGGACCTAATGTTTTGCTCATTTGATACATATAAGCCGCCAGGAATCTATCGGCAATAGTTACAAAGGTTGCTATGGTTAATGTAAAAATAACAATGCGCAAATGTGGTTTCAATAGATTACGAATTAAACTGGTAATAATATTTGCACAAAATAAAACAAAAGCTACTGCAGCAGCCATTGTCATAGCGGCTTTTAAACCATTGGTGACAGCCAGTGTTGGACATAAGCCCAACATTTGTCGATAAACCGGGTTTTCAGGCAAAATACCTTGTACAAACCGTTCGAGGGGAGTTGGTGCATCTGCCATGTTGGATTATCCTCTCTTAAAAAAACAATATCTGTCATGACTTGATATCAAGCCATGCTTTTGTTACGTTAACTACAGGCAATGAGCAGGCTAACGCCTACTTACCTTAATAAAAGTGAACAAACTATTGATTCGTTTGTTCAGACAATGGTGCTCGCAAATCTTTTATCATAGTATTGATTATGGAGCATACCGCACGAGATGAAATAGTTGCGCCTGTAACTGCATCAATTTCATGCGCTGCTTTAGCGCCTTCTTTGGTAACAGAAAGTGGTGTTTCAGTTTTTTTATTCAAAAACTGTTTTCGCCATTCTTCTGTAATAATTTTGTTTCCAAGTCCTGGCGTTTCTTTTTGATCCAAAACAAATAAACCCGTAATTGTTTTCAAGGCAGGATCAATACCCAAGAGCAATTCAATTTTGTCGGCATATCCCTGTCCGATAGCTTTCGCTACCCATCCGGCAGCTTTTCCATCTGGATGACGTGCTTCAAAAACATTGTAAAAAACTTTGCGGTTATTCTTTTCCACTTCTATTGTAAGCGGTTCAACTGCAAGTTCCTTTTTGTTTTTGGTAGCTTCCGCTGCCTTATCAGCACCCAGAACCATTTCCGGTACTTTTTGAAGGGTTTCATTTATTTTGTTGGCTTCGATTAAAGGCCCCAACGCTATTTGTATACCAGCCAGGGATGCGCCAAAACTTAATGCCAGAATCAAAACCAGCCATGCTTGAATTACATAATTATTGCGAATTCGATCAAGCGTGCTGGAAGCCATTGGTTCCATTGGTTCTATTGGTTTCATAGTACAATCGATCTTATCCTTGATAATTCGTTGGCTCTCATCCTCCCAAAGGACGAGGAACAGTCCAGCGATTGATCAATGGTGTTAAAGCGTTCATCAACAATACGGCAAACATGACACCTTCGGGATATCCACTAAAAATTCGCAGTAACATCACAAAAGCGCCAACCCCCAGTCCAAAAATAAATTTTCCTTTGGGCGTTAGAGGACTGGTTACCGGATCAGTGGCAATAAAAAAAGCACCAAATAAAAGTGCACCGCCAAAAATATGATGCAAAACTGTCCATTGACTGTTTTCCATCAGTAAGTTGGCCAATCCACCACAAATGATTACCGATAACAAGACGCCTGCTGGAATTTCCCATGATGCTGTTCGTCGAACACATAAGTAAATTCCGCCAATTAAACAGGCAAAAGCACTGGTTTCACCTAATGATCCATTGGTTACACCCCAGAACAATGCTGTTAATGATGTAATGACGCCACCTTGTTTAAAAGCGTCCATTGGTGTGGCTTGTGAAAGAACATCCACTGAACTTCCAGAAAATTCATATCCTGAAGCTCCCAGAAGACTTGCAAAAGCAATCATAACAAATGCTCGCCCAACCATTGCCGGATTGAAAATATTCATGCCCAATCCGCCAAAAATAACCTTACCGACACCAATTGCAACCACAGATGCAATAGCACCGACATACCAGGGTGCTGTTGCCGGAAGAGATAGCGCAAGAATAACAGCGGTGATTGCAGCAGAATAGTCATTTAAGGTAACGGATTTATTTCGTATCTTGACGAAAAAGGTTTCTGCCCCCAGACAAAAAACCAGGCAAATGGCCAATTGTTTTACGGCGTACCATTTAAAGATAATGACTGCTGTTAAGACAAGTGGCGCCAATGCAATCAACACATCCAACATAATTTGTTGCGTGCTTAGTCCTTGTTTGGACAGATGTGGTGAAGGAGCGACATGGATCACAGGCGCTGCCGTTGGATTTTGAGTCGTCTGATTTTGTTTCTTCTCTGTCATAATAATTACACATACTTATCAGGTTGATCAATCAATATTCACAAAGAATTGTTCATATGATATCAACCTATTGGGTTATTTTTTCTTTTGTGCCATTAATAGTGCTTTACCCATTCGTACCAGCTGAACAATCGGTAAACTGGCCGGGCAAATATATGCGCAAGAGCCGCATTCAAAACATCCCATGATGTTGTAACGTTCGGCCAGATCCAGATCTTTATTTCGAGATGCCAGAGCCAGACGGGTAGGTACAAGATTCATGGGACAGGCGTCAACACAACGACCACAGCGTATACATGCTGTTTCTTTTTCTTTGTCAACATCCTCATGTGATAGCACGGTTACGCCGCTTGTTCCTTTGGTTACAGGTGCTGATAGATCTGCAAAGGCAAATCCCATCATTGGACCACCAGAAATAATTCGCGCTGCACTAGTTTTCAATCCACCGCAAAAATCAATCAATTCTCCATATGATATACCAATGGGAGCCAAAACATTTTTGGGTGTTTGAATGCCACCACCGGTTACGCTGATGACACGATGCGTTAACGGCTTATTCCGAAGTACAGCTCGTGCGATACACGCTGCTGATCCAACGTTACTGACAACCACACCAACATCAAGAGGAAGTGCCCCTAATGGAACTTCACGTTTCGTGATTGCCAAAATCAACTGTTTTTCACTACCTTGCGGGTACTTGGTTTTTAGCACTGCGATTGTAATTCCTGTTCCTGCTGCGGCTTTTTTAAGAACAGAAATTGCTTTGGGTTTATTGTTTTCCACACCAATGTAAATATTTTTTGCACCGGCTGCCCGTGCAGCCAAAAGTGTACCGGTGATTATCGATTCAGGTGCTTCTATCATCAAACGATAATCAGGGGTAAGATAGGGTTCACATTCGCAGCCATTGATAATAAGAGTATCGACAGGCTTTTTATCATTAGGAACCAGCTTTACATGTGTGGGAAACGCAGCGCCACCAAGGCCTACAATTCCAGCCTTTTGAACGGCATCCGTAATGGTTTTTGAATCAAACTTTTCCAGACCAGTCATAGGCCATTTACCACCAAGAATTTCATCTCGCAGCGCCTGCCCTGAAAGTTGATCTCCTTCTGCTTTTATACTCAGCGCTGGTACATGACGACCATTTGGAAGGGTAACAGTGACATTTTTCTGGACTTTTCCTGAAATCGGTGAATGTAAATTTGATGATACAAACCCACCAGCTTCAGCCAGTAAGTCATTCATTTGTACAGTTTGTTTGGATTTGACCACAGATTTACTGGGTGCACCGATATTTTGAAGCAGCGGAAGAACCACCTGATCAGGAGTTGGCATAACCTCAATTGCCGCTTCTTCAGAAAACGCTTTTCTTTCAGGAGGATGAACGCCATGAGGAAACGTCCCTTTTCCTTCAACATTTTTTGAGCTAAACCCCATTTTTTCTCCTTCAACGCCGCAATATTTGTTAATATTTCGTGAATAGTTTTGTTAGTAACCATTCTTTTTAATTTTTTTTGACGCATTGCGGCTTAAAAACGTTGCGTACCTATCAAAATAAACTGTGTTTTGTAAAGCTTTTTTTATTTTTTTTTTCTTTAATTTTGTGATAAACAATGAAATTTTCTTACCTACCACAAAAAGAAAAAGCTTGAACGTATAAGAGAATAATGTAATAATTATCTATTTTTCAAACAAGAATTGAAAGCGGATTTCGATTGTGAATTCCGTGTCAAAAATGCATTTATAATTCGTTTTTAAAATGTTTTGTTAGAAAGGAGAGTATCTGTAATGAATATTGCAACCATTATTGGTCTAGTAGCTGGACTGGGGATTTTAATCGTATCCGCATTTGTATCCAGTGGAGGGGATTTAGGTCGTTTTATCGATATTCCCGGAGTTTGTATTGTTTTAGGAGGAACCTTTGCTTCAACGTTCATCTGTTATCCGTTAAAAAATGTTTTTGGTGTTTTTGGTACATTTCTTCAAGCCATGCAAGCCGATGAACTTCCAGTTGTTAATTATATCAACTCTGTCGTCAAACTTGCCAAGACTGCCACTCAAAAAGGTCAGATTCAATTAGAAAAAGAACTGACTCAGATAGATAACTTCTTTCTACAGGGAGCAATTCAAATGCTGGTTGATGGTTACAGCAAAGATGAAATTAAGAGCATTCTGGATACCCGAATCGAAAATATTTATGAACAACAAATGAATGGCGTAGAAATTTTGAAAACGATGTCTGGTTTCTGCCCAGGTTTTGGTATTATTGGGACTTTGATCGGTCTCATTAACATGCTGAGTGCTATGGGTACTGATATGAGTGCTTTGGGTGGGGCTATGGCTGTTGCTCTTTTGACAACTTTATATGGTGTTTTATTCTCAAACATTTTCTTTGTTCCGTTTGCTGTTAAAGTGGAGGGACGCCTCAAGGAACGAATTATTTTAATGAATGTTATCCGTGATGGTATTTTGTTTATAAAAGATAAAACGCCATCCAGTATTGTTCAGGACAAGCTTAAGGCCTATACAGCTCCAGATAATTGGACATCTATTAAAGAAAGTGGTGAAGAACAATAATCATCCTTAGTCTTCATTATTTAAAATAATGAAAATATTAACAGGAGAGATCAGTGGCAAAAGATGAATGTAAATGTGAGGCATGTCCGGAGTGGCCCCTTTCCATGGCTGATATGATGACTAACCTTCTGTGTTTCTTTGTTTTGCTGGTTTCAATTGCTAACTTTGATGAAACAAAGTTTGAAGAAGCTGTCAAAGCTATGGGTGAAACATTTGGCGGACAAGTCTCTCAGGCGACGGTGACTGAGCGGCATGTAATGCAATTTGACAAGGAACAAAGTATCCAGGGAATTAAAGAAGCTTTACGTGCATTGTTTCGAAAAGAGGAAAAAATTTACAAAGTCAAAGAAACACCCGATGGACTTTTTATAACACTCCCCTCAGATAATATTTTTAAATACAAAACAGCAGATTTTAGTTCTCGGGCCGTATATATTTTGGAACGAATAGCCATTATAATGGATAATATTAAATTCCCCGTAAGAATAGAAAGTTATACAAGTGATAAACCACCAAAATCAAAAATTTATCCAACAAATTGGGAATTGACTGTTGCTCAATCTTCTGCAATTAGCCGTTTTTTTATAGAGCATGGAATGCCGACAAAGAATTTAACCGTTATGGCATATGCTGATACGAAACCGTTAGAAATTCCTGAACAACCCAAGAAATCAAAAAAGAAATCAAAGAAGAAAGTTCAGAAAAATCAATCAGATGACCGGATGATAATTTATATTTCATCCCGTGTTCCTGGAAATATTCAAACAGTAGCCAAAAAGTAATCAAATAAGGGAGAAATAGTTATGGCAGATGAATGTAATTGTGAAGCCTGTCCAGAATGGCCATTGTCAATGGCAGACATGATGACCAATTTGCTTTGTTTTTTTGTTTTATTGGTTTCCATTGCTAATTTTGATGAAAGTAAGTTTCAAGCTATTTCCGATGCTATGGGAGAAGCTATGGGAGGGGAAAACCAGGACGCCATGTTTAGTGAGTCTGAACAGGCAGAATTTGAACTTAAGCAAACCATTCAACTTATCATGCAAGACTTAAATGTTTTGTTTGATGGTGACAAAGATATTTCATTGGATTTTCAAAAAAATAACGTCGCCATCAAAATTAAGGGTGAAGGCTTTTTCAAACCTGGGCAGGCAGAATTTACCCCAAGAGCTTTTGATGTTTTGGAAAGAGTTCGTGGTGTAATGGAAGGTATGCCTTTTCCTGTAACAGTTGAAGGTCACACTGACAGTGTTCCAACAACGACCTCGTTATATCCATCGAATTGGGAATTGTCAGGAGCCCGAGCAGCCGCTGTCGCACGTTATTTCATCAAACGAGGATTGGATAAAAATTCTGTAAGGGTCATCGGACGTGCGGACACGATGCCAATAGCTTCTAACAAAACACCGGCTGGAAGAGCAGTGAATCGTCGAATCGTTATCCTTGTGTCACCCTCCTGATAAAGAAATTGATAATATGGATACTTTCCTTTGTTTAATTGGCTTGGTAATGATCATCGAAGGTACGCCTTATTTTGCGTTTCCTGAACAATTAAAACGTTGGCTATTGGAACTGGTTAAAGTTCCCGATAACCTATTACGAGGCATGGGGTTTTGTCTTATGATGACAGGCCTTTTTTTGGTTTATTTGGGAAAACGATAGTTTGTATTATCGTGCAACTTTGGATTTTCCTGGTATCAATAAAGACCTCTTGATCAGCCAAAACGTTTGAAATGAAAATGCCATTCTAATCAAGAAGGCATGTTTCGTTCCTGGAAAAACCAAAGTTGCACAATATAGTATTTTTTTTCAAAAAATTATAATTTTATTCAAACAAAAAAAACAATGTTATTTATAGCCTTGAGATAAATATTAAAAGGATTCTCACATTCCCCCCTTGACATTCCTGAAAAATGCAAAATATTTTTTTCATTTATATAATATTTGATATGTTCTTAATACTATAAATTTTTTTATTTTTAAATAAATACATAATTGTAACCCCAAACAAAGAGCGGAGGTAATACCTTGTTATGATAGAAATTAAAAACCTCACCAAGTACTTTGGTTTGAAAAAAGCGGTAAACGATATCTCTTTTGAAGTTAAAAAAGGAGAAGTTTTAGGCTTTTTAGGACCAAATGCTGCAGGAAAATCCACAACCATGAGAATGATTACCGGTTTTATTCCACCTTCATCCGGCACTGCTGTGATTGGAGGATCGGATATTACCAAATCCCCTATTGAAGCCCTTCAAAAAATAGGGTATTTGCCTGAAAATGCACCGGTGTATCCAGAAATGACAGTTCGATCATTTTTAGAATTTTGTGCTGAAATACGTGGCTTTTCTGGTACAACCAAGAACAAGAAAGTTGATGAAACCATTGAAAAATGTTTTTTAAAAGATGTCACCTATCAACCTGCCAGCACTCTTTCCAAAGGTTTCAAACAAAGGGTATGTTTTGCACAAAGCATCCTTCACGATCCAGAATATCTCATTCTGGATGAACCAACCGATGGTCTTGATCCCAATCAAAAATATGAAGTGCGTACGATGATTCGTGAAATGGGTATTAATAAATCCATTATTTTATCAACGCACATTCTCGAAGAAGTGGATGCTGTTTGTACCCGTGCTATTATCATTGCCAATGGACACATTGTCGCCAATGATACTCCTGATCAATTAAGAGCAAGATCAGGTCTTCATGGGGCAGTACGTCTGGTTCTTCAAAATGCTGATGCTGAAGCTGTCAAAAACCAGATTAATGGCATTCCTGGTATTAAAGAAATAGAAATTATTGATAATACAAATAACCGTGTGTGTTTGCGTATTTATCCAGAAAACATCACTGTTCCTCTGGCCGATAAAATCCTGAAATGTGCAACAGAAAATGGCTATCAAGTTGAAACCATCCATACAGAACAAGGACGTTTGGATGAAGTTTTCCGCATGATTACTGAGGTTGGCGAAGCAAGATCCAGATTGGATCGAATCGTTACTCACAAATCCAATTAATATTTATGCGTAAACAGATATTAACGAAATAAACATTTTTCGAGGTGTGTATGCCAAGAACTTTACGAAATACGAAAATTATATTGTTACGAGAGTTGACCGGATACTTTGGATCACCGGTCGCCTATGTCTTTATTGTTATATTTCTCATGCTGATTGGTTTTTTTACCTTTTCAGTCAGCCATTTTTACGAAGCCGGCCAGGCTGACATGCGAAGTCATTTTGAATGGTATCCCTGGCTATTTCTCTTTTTAATTCCATCAGTCGCTATGCGATTGTGGGCTGATGAAAAACGTGTGGGTACCATTGAGTTAATTATGACTTTGCCCATTAGTCTGACCGAAGTCATTTTGGGCAAATTTTTGGCCGCCTGGTTTTTTATTGGTATTGCGCAATTACTGACATTTCCACTGGTGTTAAGTACAATGTACCTGGGGGCTCCAGATTATGGCATGATTTTTTGTGCCTATGTTGGTAGTTTTTTAATGGGTGGTGCATACTTGAGTGTTGGAAGTATGACTTCCGCCATTACACGAAGTCAGGTTGTCAGCTTTATTATAGCGGTCGTGGCCTGTTTGTTTCTGGTTCTTTCCGGATGGCCTCCGGTGACTGAAGCTTTGGTAGGTTGGGCCCCATTATGGTTAATTAATCTGGTTTCTTCATTTAGTTTTATGACACATTATCAGTCTATACAACGGGGTGTGTTGGATTTTCGCGATATTTTTTATTATTTGTCTTTTATTTTCTTTATGCTGTACACCAATGGCGTTATCCTGTTGATTCGACGATCGTAATATGAAGTAACGATCTGTTTTTAATTTTATCAGGAATGGAAACACCATTTCTCAACCTTAACTTTATAGAAAATCAAATGAGGTAATTATAAAATGAGTGAAAAAAAACAAACCCGACTTAAAGAAACGCTTTTTTCAACAGCAGGTATCGCAATCATGTTGGCGGTTATTATCCTGGCCAATGTGATTATTTCGTATGCCAGCTTTAGATGGGACTTGACCGAGGATAAAATGTATTCCCTTTCTCAGGGAACAAAAAATATTTTACAAAACCTTGCTGAAGATGTCACTATCAAAGTTTTCTTCAGCAGGAGTCTTCCCAATATACCGGTCAACATCAAACAATTTTCGACTCGCGCTATTGAATTTTTAAATGAGTACGTACAAAATAGTAATGGCAAAGTCAGTATGGAAGTGTATGACCCAAAGGTAGATTCTGATGAAGAAGAATGGGCTATGAAATATGGCCTTCAGGGAATGAATATGCCAACAGGTGAAAAGCTTTATTTTGGAGTAGTTATCATGGCAGTGGATCAAGAAGAAAGCATTCCTTTTTTGGATCCCGCTCGTGAATCGTTGATGGAATATGATATCACCCGAATTATTTATAGAGTCCAAAACGCTTCGAAGAAGCATGTTGGCGTTATTTCAGGCCTTCCGGTTTTTGGCAATCCTCAAATGCCCATGCCCGGTCAACCACCTCAGGGTGCTGGCAAACCCTGGTTATTTATTGATGAATTGAAAAAAACCTACAAAGTTGAAGAAATAGCATCATCTGCCAAAAGCATTGATGACAACATTGATTTACTGATCATTTTACACCCAAAAGGGTTGGCTGATCCACTGTTATACGCCATTGATCAATTTGTTTTATCTGGAAAGAATGCAGTCGTTTTTGTTGATCCCATGTGTCATTCTGACCAGACACCTTCACAAAATCAATTCATGAGAAACAACAATTCAAATCTGGATAAATTATTCAAAAATTGGGGCATTGAAATGGAAGAACGAAAAGTTCTGGCTGATATGTTTTTCCCCACACGTGTTCGAACACAAAACAATAATGTTGAATCAAATCCTGTGTGGATATCTGCAAAACCTGAAGGTTTCAATAAAGATAACGTTATTACTGCAAACCTTGAAAGTCTTCTGTTTCCAGCATCCGGTGCAATAAAAAAACGCGCCAATGGAACATCTGATATTGAACCTTTGGTTACAAGCAGTCGAAAATCCAATCTTATTGATTCATTTAAAGCTAACTTTGGCGCTGAAGGTATTCGTCGTGATTTTCAAGCGGCTGCAGAACCTTTTAATATAGCTGTTCAGGTACAAGGCAAATTTAAAACAGCATTTCCAGTGGGTCCCCCAAAAGGTGACGAAGACAAGCCTGTTGCTGATAAAGAGAAACAAATAAAAGAGGCTGAACAAAAATCCACTATAATCGTTATTGCAGATGCTGATATGTTAAATGACTCCTACTATGTTCAACGCCAAAACTTTTTGGGATTTCAAATGACCAATATGTTTAATGATAATCTCAATTTTTTATTAAATTCTTTGGAAGTTCTTTCTGGTAGTGATGATTTGATTGGAATCAGATCTCGAGGACAATTTCAACGACCTTTTACTAAAGTTCAGGAACTTGAACGTATTGCACAAGAACGATGGCACGCAAAAGAACAAGAGCTGGTTCGTCAACTCGAACAAACCAATCGACGTGTGCAGGAATTGCAGCAAAAGAAAGATCCATCACAAAAAATGATTATTTCTCCTGAGCAGGAACAGGAAATAGCTAAGTTTAAAGCACAAAAAATCAAAGTAAACAAAGAGTTGAAAAGAGTCCGTAGAAATTTACGTGCTGATATTGAAAACCTTGGGATTAAAATCAAATTTATCAATATCTTTTTAATGCCGCTCCTGGTATCACTCGGTGGAATTATTTTCGCCATATATCGACAGAAAAAAGCGTTCAAAAGATAATTTTTGAAGATTGATTATGCTGCTCTGCTTTGCACATGCAGAGCAGCAAACTTGTTTAAACCATTCAACATTCAAGAGGTATTATTTATGAAACCGAAAACAATGCTTTTTTTGGTAATTATTTTATGTGTTTTCGTCGGTCTTAGTTATCTGGTAACTACCTTATCAACCCCAAAGGTTTCACAGAAAGCCCGGATGGGAGGGGAATTGCTGGAAAACTTTCCGGTCAATGATATAGCTGCGGTGACAATCACCAGTGAAGAAGAAACGGTTCAACTTGGAAAAGTTGATGATCATTGGGTGGTTAAAAGTCGCTATAATTTTCCTGTTGATTTTAAAAAATTAATTGATTTTGTCAAAAAATGGAAAGAGGCCAAAATTGGTCGATCCTTTAAGGCTTCAGAAGCATCTCTTGCCAGAATGCAATTGTTGCCCCAAGATAGTGAAACTGCTGAAAAAGAACAAAAAGGTACTCAAGTTCGTTTGGAAAAAACAGATGGTTCACTTATTGCCAACATCATTACAGGAAAAGTTCGCGAAAATGAATCCGGTGCATCTGGCGGACAATATGTTCGAATCGATGATACTGACACTGTTTATCTAACAGACAAGAATTTCAATTATATGACAAAAGATTCAAAAGGCTGGCTGGATAAAGAATTATTGGACATCAAAGCTGAAGATATCCAAAAAGTAATGTTTGCCAATTGGGAAGGCAATAAGGTTTACACTGTTCAGCGCGAAAAAAAGGGTGATGATCCGCAACTTCTCAACGTTCCTGAAGGCCGAAAATCAAAAAAGAGTGAGTTGAATTCAGTTATGGGGTCATTAGCTTCCTTAAGAATTGAAGATGTTGAAAATCCGGAAGAACAACAAACTGAAAAGTCAAAAGTCGACAAACTGTCCTACTACTTATTTGATGGGACAGTATATACACTTTATCCAGAAAAAAAATTCAAGGATAATAAAGATGTTCATTGTTTGAGAGTTGAAGTTGCTTATCAAAAGCCTCCTGAAGAAGATAAACCCACTGATTTGAGTGACGCTACTCCTGTTACAGACGATAAAGCCAAACCAGAAGAAGAAAAGAAAGATAAAAAAACGCCTGAAGAATTAGCATATGAGGCAGAGACCAATAACAAAAAAATGTCTGGGTGGACGTATGTTCTGCCAAAATGGAAATATGAAAATTTTGTAACCAATATTGAAGAACTTCTGGAGGAAAAAAAAGAAGCACCCAAGGTTGAAAAAGAAGAACCTAAGCTTGAAATACAAGAACCAAAAGTCGATACATCTGAATAATTCATTTCATTTATAACAACCCAAAAAGCTGATCAGGTGATTATTCCTTGATCAGCTTTTTTTAACCATTGAATTTAATGTATATATT
>Ga0272440_1002537_pt1 | contig 14168 bp, 19 predicted proteins | sample SSMMMBAug17_FD_192440 | JGI IMG/M metagenome (GOLD analysis project Ga0272440, IMG submission 192440) | Marine sediment archaeal communities from Little Sippewissett salt marsh, Falmouth, MA, United States - SSM-MMB-Aug17 | ecosystem: Environmental > Aquatic > Marine > Wetlands > Sediment ...
ATACTTTTTTTCGAGCATTCCTAAGGAAAGCTCTGAAAATAACATGCTCATTTTTCTTGATCGTCCAAAAAACGAGGTCGTGTAGAGACGTAGCATGCTACGTCTCTACAGTACAATTACCTCAAAACGAACAATATCAATAATGGGGAAGTTATTTTCATCGCATTCCTAAGCCCGAAGCCTTCTATTAGAGGAGTAAAAATATGATTGATGATTATTTGGGAATAGATCTGAAGCAATCTGGTGTCTTTGCAGGTGCAATGCTATTTACTGCAATTATCGTAACAGCATTATATTGGTTTGTGTATGGTTTTGATCATTGGAATGATGAGATGCATCAAGCCTCTAACCTTATGATGGCAGCGAATATCATGCCATTGAATACACAACATGTACCCCTGCAAAACAATTCTGCCGGACAATACTTATGCCCTTTGCATGGTGCAGTTGGTCTTCCTGTCTTTGATCAAATGGGACAACCACATTGCCCTGTTTGTAATTCAACCATGCAATTTACAGGCGCATCAGCTTTATATAACAGACAGCAGGGAATTCAGCAAGCAGCATGGAATACAGGCGGCGGCGGTGGCTGAGTTCCTCCTGGTGGAGGCCCGGCGGGCGTCAGATAATTAATTGATATGTTTGATAAAAGTGGATAAACAAAAATGAAAACTATAAGTCTCAGACGTTGGACTCAATTTTTATGTACTGTTCTTTCAAATAGTTATGCAGGCACTATTTATACAAAGACTGTCAGTAATAATATGCTAAAGGGTGTATGCGTACCCTTTTTGAACTGTTATTCCTGCCCAACAGCACTGTTTGCCTGTCCAATTGGCACATTGCAGCATTATATGTCTATTCATATGATTCCTTACTATTTACTCGGTTTTTTGTCTGTGATTGGTATGACAATTGGTCGCATGGCGTGTGGCTGGGCCTGTCCTTTTGGTTATATTCAAGATCTTATGTTTAAAATCAGCCAAAAGCATTATTCAATGCCATACTATCTGAAATATGTAAAATATTTTGTTCTTTTAATACTTGTAATTGTTTTACCTTACATAACCGGAGAAATGTGGTTTTCAAAAATATGTCCGGCAGGCACGTTGACTGCGGGCATTCCCTGGACAATCTGGAATCCGGTAAATCAAGCCAATGGACATCACCTGCTGTCTGATCCCCCGGGATTTATGTTTTATTTATCATTGATTATCCTCATATCCTTTTGTGTATGGTTTACAGTTGCGAAAAGACCATTTTGCAGAGTTTTTTGTCCAATGGGTGCATTCTTTGCGCTTTTTAACAATTTTAGTATGATACGACTGAAAATTGATGGAACATGTGATAATTGCAGTGTTTGCCAACACCATTGTCCTGTAGACCTGAATGTTTCTGTAGATGTTGGTTCCGGTGAATGTATTCGTTGCCTTGAATGCACTCGGTGTGAGCATGTTTATCTAATTTCCGAAATTAAATCATTTCAAGCAATATATAGCGAGCCAGAGAAATCTTAATCAATTATGAAAGGAAAAATATCATGCATGAAAACCCCAGACTAAAAAATGAATATCAAACATGGATTTTAGTAGCCCTGGTATTTGTTATTGTTTCAGGCATACTCATTACAGTTTTCAAACACGATAAAATCAAGCCCCAAACGCCGCATGAGCTTGTTGCATCTGCATTTAAGCAAATGCTATCTGCAAATGAATGGCAAACTCGTATGGTGCAAAAACAGCCACTTGTATATCATCCAGCAGGTTCGAAATCAATTGTCTGGCAGCCGCTTCCACAAAGACAAACGCCTATGCAGGCACAAAACCAGTTAGATTCTAAATGGATACCTTTACAATAACAATTGTACCGACAATTTCGGGAAAGTATGGAAAGTAAGTATGTTAAAAACAATTACAACAATAATTTTAACAATTCTTGCAGTTTTATTTTCAATGCAGAACTTTGAACATGTTCCGGTTTATTTTTTTTGGGGAAAGACTTTGAATATTCGCCTTGTTTTTGTCATTGCCATATCCGGAGGGTTTGGTTATCTCATCCGACATTTTATTGGGATTGTCAGAGAAGAAAGATTGAAAAGAAAATTGTATCATTTGCTGAAACGCAAAAAAATTGCGCTGCCTGACAGGGAGTTCTACTTTGAAGATGATATATAAGCATCGAAAACAAGTTAACATTATTGAAAAGATAAATAATTATGCGATATCAAAAATGTGAAATATGTTTGGAAAGAGTTGCAAGCATTGGAATACTGACCAATCTGTTATTAGGAGTTCTAAAAATATGGGTTGGTATAATTAGTGGGAGCAAAGCATGTATTGCAGATGGGCTTCAGTCCGGATCAAACATTATTACAGCATTTGCAATTACTGTTAGTCAAAAGATCAGTAAAAGAAAACAAACATCGGAGTACAACTTTGGATTTGGAAAGATTGAGTTTGTTGCTGCCGCATTTATTAGCTTATTTGTTGTATTTGGTGCAATATTATTGGTTACAGTAACCATTAAGCATTTATTTAATGAACAATCTACGCCGCCGCATTTTTCAGCTATCATTATGGCCTTTATATCTATTGGTGCAAATGAAATGCTCTTTCGATATATGCGGTGTGTGGGAACGCAGTTTAAAAGCCAAAGTATTTTAGCCAATGCATGGGCCAATAGAGCAGACTGTTTTTCTTCCATTGCTGTTATTGTTGGTGTTGTGGGTGCCAGGTTTGGATTACATCATCTGGATCCTGTTGCTGCTCTTTTTGTTGTGGCTGTGATTATCAGAGTTAGTATTTCTATCCTGATTGATTCAATTAAGGCCTTAATGGATACTTCAGTAAATCATATTTATGCAGAAGATATCAGCATTATTACGACCAGTGTAGAAAATGTACAGGGAATTAAAAGCATTAAAACAAGACATATTGGACAAAAAATTTGGGCTGAACTGAATATTACTGTAGATCAAACATGCACAATTGCACAAGGGCAAGAAATTGCTGACAAAGTGAAACAGATGCTTTTACAACAAATCGTGGATTTAGAACGTGTCTGTGTCATTTTTGAGCCTTTTACAAATATTAAAGGGTAGATAATGGTTATTATCAGAGCAAAAAAAAATCATAGGATTCAAGCAGATAACACCTTTTATCTTAATGACTTTCTATTTGTATTTCTAATCGGTTTATTGATTTTATGGGCATTTCAGGGCAGCCATATAAAGAAGTTATATGAAGAATCTGTTATTGGCAGCACACAGCTATTTGGTGCAAAAATATTATCATCTGCCAATGGCATAGAAGTTCAATCGGTAATTAAAAACACTGCTGCCGATTTTGCTGGCCTGAAAAAACATGATATCATTATCGGTCTTGACAATCATTTAATTTCATCCCTGTCGACAGTGCTGAATATTATTGATAATGCCGCATCACAAGAATCCGCATTAATCATTCATGTCGTCAGAAATGACCGGCAAAAAGATATTTATGTCAATTTTAATACAAGATCACAGACCATGACCGCTAAATCAAAAATCATTTCTTTTCCCAGTCAACTCATTGTTATTGCTCTTTTTGTTAAACTCACTGCTGTGATGTTCCTATTAATGATCAAAAATATTATGGATCGGATGTATATTGTGCTTGTCTTTTCATTTTTGATTTTAGCTGTTGGCAAATTTTTCAATATTTACAGTTTGATGGATGCCTTTTTTTCAATAAAATTCGACACAATCTCATTATTATTGGGGATGGGTATTATCTCCATTGTTTTGGATGAATCGGGCGTTTTTAATTTTATTGCTTTTAAAATGTTCAACTTGACAAGAGGAGATCGTCTAAAAATACTGGTTATATTTTGTTTTGTTACATACATATTTTCATTGCTTGTAAATAATTTAACGACAATACTTGTTATTGTTCCCATGACATTGAAAATGTCCACAATTGATGGCTTTGACCCAAAACCAGTTGTTATTGCCGAAATAATTGCATCCAATCTGGGAGGCGCATCGACAATTGTAGGTGATTTTCCCAATATGCTGATTTCTTCTGAGATGAATATTCCATTTAATGAATTTCTGTTTAATATGATGCCTGTTTGTATGATCCTTTTCTCCATACTTCTTGTTTATTGCAAAATTACATTTACTGATTTTTTTAACCATGCGTCTGATCCTGGCTGCAAACCGAGAAACCAAAAAATTAATCGCCCGGTATTTACATTAACTGAAAGTCGGGCTATCAAACGTGCTGTACTCGTACTTTTTCATATTATACTTTTGTTTATGCTATCAAGTCGGCTCACACTTAACCCATCTGCTATAGCACTGACAGGCGGCCTGTCGCTTTATTTATTTTCAGGTATTGACAGAAAATCAATCATAAATCGCATTGGTTTTAATGATATTGTATTTTTTATCGGATTGTTCATTGTTGTTGGCGGTATTGAGGCATCAGGACTCATTCATTATATATCAAAAAGTATAACATTTTTATCACTTGGAAAGACCTGGTTACTATGTTTAATAATCATGTGGGCAGCAGCGTTTATTACGTCATTTTTAAATGCAGGTCCAACAACTGCCATATTTTTTCCTATTATTCTGAATATTGCCCTGCATCCACCGGCAAATGTTATCTGGTGGTCTTTATCTCTTGGTGTTCTTGCAGGATCATCCGCAACAATAATTGGTGCTACTGCCGGACCTGTTTCTGCAGGTTTGGTTGAAAAACACTGCTCACTGAGTAATATTCAATTAAAGGGGGGCAATACGATTCAATATATAGAATTTTCAAATATCGGATTGCCAATAATGTTTATTTTTTTATTTATTTCAAGTATTTATATTTGTTATTTAAATATATATTATGGATAGTGCAGTAATCCACTAAAGGAGTTAAAAATGACTGACTCGAAATGCAATACCTGTGAATATAAAGGATACAGTCAGGAGTTATGTAAATTTCACCTAAAAAAAATGTCAGTTGAACCTGCGCAAACGTGTGATCACTATAAAGTTAAGCGAATCACCAAAAACGCAGTAATTGGTGCAGGAATCGGCGTTATGACTGTCGCAGCAGGAATTGCTGCAGCACCAATGATTGGATTAAAAACTGCGATTGGCCACTTGTTTGCTGTAAAAGCCAGTGCAGGTGCTGGAGCTGTTGGAGCTGGCGCAGGCATTGGCATTTCGCAAAAGGGAAACCATAATACTAATGTTCCGGTTTGCAGACCGAAAAGAAGAATACTGATGCATTATTAGTATTTTTAGGAGCATACTATGTATGAATATACTGATGAAACAATAAACGCATATGAACAGACAAAAAAGTCTATTCGGAATAAAAATATGCAGCATGTCAATAAAAGACAGTCTCGATATAGTCTGGATGAATTTAATGGGTTGACACCGATCATACGAGATAAACGTCCCATGGATTTAGCCGATATCACTCATGTTGGCACAAGGATTATTATCGGTGGTGGCATTGGTTTACTGGCAGGTGTTGGTGCGATTGCAGTGGCTGCAAGCGCAGGAGAGATTATCATTGGCGGGGTCGTCACCAAAATTTCGGGTATTGTTGGCGGAACTTTAGGATTGTCAATGGGAATTAATCAGGTGAAGAAAAGAAGACTTTCTGAAGAATTCCAGTATTAATTATTATTGTAATGAAATTGCACCTGTAATGCAATAATTTATACATTCGCCACATCCTATACATAACTCATGGTTGGACTGACAATATCCGACATGGAAAAGATGTTTTTTGACCACATTGATGGCATCACAGGGACAATTGATAAAGCAATTTTTACAGCATGCACAAATATTGGAATCAATGTATGCTTTTTTTCGGTTTTTCTTTCTTGCTTTTCTTACGAAAGAACGATTTCCATTGAAATCCAGGATTGCGCCTTTTGGACAGATATTGAAACAATTACCGCATTCAACACAAAGTAGCGGCTCAATTTCGAATCGAATTTTTATTTCACCGAAAATCGCATTTTCCGGGCATCTTTTAGCGCATGTGCCGCATCCGATACATTCACTACTGATTGAATATGGCATGCAAACCTCTTTATTTTTTGTTTGTTGATTAATTTTTACTGAATAGTATTAAGAAGGTATCTTAAACAAATATAGAACAAGTACAGTAAAAGTCAAGAAGAGATAATTATGGAAAACATAAAGAAATCAATGAAATATGCTGTTGCATCTATTGAATATTCTTCTATTGCTTTTTACAGCTATATAAAAAGAACTGGTCATTATATATGTCGATATACTATTAAAATTGGGAAAGTTGTATCAACAACGCACACTACAATTTTTTGTTCAAAAAGAAAGTGTTCAATAAGCGATCCCAATATTTATATTGAACGATTTGACTTTCTTGAAAAAAAATTTGAAGAACTGAATGAGAAACTTGATTCTTTGGAAATACGTAACACAATTCCCAATACAAAGCATACAGCAGATCCTAAAAAAAAGATAAAGAAGGTTGATGGTAATAAAAAAATGCTTTTGCAAGCTATTTTTCATGAAAACAAATTATTACATGAGATAAAAATGAATTTGAAATAGATTTTTTTTATCGATTAATCATACCATATAAGGAGGACATTATGGAAGCCAGCAAAGGTAGTTTTAGATACAAAATGTTTCATTTAGGAGATATTTTGGTCAGCAAAATGGAAAAAGGCTTTCGTTTTTTATCAAGAGCCAATCGGGGTGTAGTCATTACGTATGACCTGCGAGAGCTTAAGCGAAAACGAAAAATCGTATTAACAAAAATTGGCACACGCATGTCTGATTTAAAGACTATTTCTCCGGATCTTGAAATTTTTAATGACACTGATTTGTCGCAACTTTTTTCACAACTGGCAAAGATTGAACACAAAATTGAACAAAGGTTGGATGAACGAGAGCGAAGATTGTATCCATATAAGTTTGAAAATCAATCATTTGCTGCCGCTGCATAGCAATTTGGGTATCGTAAATAGGAGTGTAGGATTTATCAATACCTATGCATAAGTTGATAATTATTATGAAAATAAAATATCATGATTCTGATTGGTTAAGAACAATTTTAAACCAGACAGGTATGAATCTGCCAGACATAAGAGATGAAATTCAATTTTTATTATGGGAGAATCTGTTTGATAACGAGCAGTTATCAATTGATAATGTTGCGCATAGCGTTTGTAATCAACTTTTGAAATGGAGTTCTATTAAAGTCGGTTCTTTTGGTAGTATTACAGCAGCACCGGCATCATTCCCTGTTATTGGATCAATCGGTGCATCGGTTTGTACAACAACGATTGATGTTGCATATTTAATTCGATCTCAAATTGAACTCTGTTATGCTATCTCGGCAGTTTTTGATACAGATATTACAGAAGATAATCTGAAAGCAATTACCCTTGCGTTACTTGAATATGACAATAATAACGAATTGTTGGCAGATATTGCCAGATCATCATTTAATTCGCTAATTAATAGTTTGGCAGCAAAGTATTTGAAAAAGGGTATTGACTGTGTCGCACCTGATATTGCGCAAAAGCTTTTGTCGCGCATGCTGAACAGGGTATCAGCAAAATGGATCCCCTTTATAAGCATTCCAATAAATGCGGCAATCAATGTTTCAGATATCAGAAAAACAGGTAATCGTGCCATATCATATTTTCAGTTAAGGAATACTTAAATAATAAGTTCCTCATTTCTGAAAGAGCCAATTCTATTCATTTTGAACCTGGATTACGCTGAAGAAGATGAATAAGATGAAATCAAACACTTTTAATTCATCTTATTCATCTTCTTCAGCGTAATCCAGGTTCAAAAATGGGAATTCAATATATTAAATGGGGAACTTATTTTCCGAGAATTCCTAAGGTGATTTCTGAAAAGTTTATTTCGAATGATATTTCCAGAAATCACTGAATCAATTTTTAAATTAGATCTTGAACTATGATCTATCTAAAGGAGAAATACATGGATAATGAATTTAAAGAAAGGACAGGATTTTCAGGGGCAGTTGCATCAACTTTCAACTATACAGGGATGGGGTTGGTTTATGCCTATGATTATACAGCAATCGCGTTTAAAGCAATGATTAAATTAGCTAAAAAGACAGCGAAGATACAACAACTTTTTTCTACAAGAGAGAGTGATAAACGTCTGGATGAATATCAACATATTCAAAATCGTATCGATCAGTATGAAAATCGTATAAAATCTTTGTACTATGAAATCGGTAAATTGGGCGCACAAGATGTAGATACGAAAAGTACCTTAGAAAATGAAGATATTAAAAAATTGTTAGATGATGTTCGAGGCTATGAAAAGGAAATCAAACGAATGGAGAGCAGGCTTTCAAATATCAGAAACGAAAAAGATATATTTGAACGTCCTCAAATGAATCAAGAACAATTTTCTGCAAAAATGGAAAATGAACAGTTAAATTACGAAGAAAGTTACAGTCATCTCAAGTCAATTATTGATAAACAAATGAAGAAAGAAAAATTTGAAACCCAGTCTGAGCGTGATATATTTTATAAAGTTTCCAATGACTTATTAGATAATGATCCTGAAATTCAAGTTCTATCGGCAGCAGAGTTTGGAAAAATGGCGCATCCGGGTGCGATACCCATTTTGATGGCTGCGACAAAACTCAATTTGCCTGAACTGACAAATGAGATCATTAATGCATTGATTAAATTCAATGATGTTCGTGCTGTTCAGATTTTTAAAGAAGAAATTTCAAATTCAAGATTCAGTGTCCGCATCGGCTGTCTCAGAGGCATATATAAGCTTGGTGAAGATCATGATATTGCCACGATGCTTTCTGATGCCTTACGTGATAAACATTCTGAAGTTCGTCGAACTGCTGTAACCTACCTGGGATGGCGTGATAAATCCGATGTTGTTCCTGCCATTGTTCAATGTTTAAAAGATGAAAATGAAAGAGTCAGACGAGCCACTGTTGATGCCCTATCTAACATAAAAGACCCCGCATCGGTTTTACCTCTGATAAAAGTTCTTGCTGATGAAAAACTTGACATTAGAGAAAAAGCATATGGTGCCATTAGACTTATTACTGATGAAAAAATAGAGTTTGACATTCATTTAAATGGAAACAAACTTAAAGAAGAAATACACAAATTGCGTAATTGGTGGCAAGAATTCAGGATGAAAAAAATGAAAGCAGAACTGTCTTCAGATAATTTTGATACACTGGACGAAGAAATAATCATACCCGATTTATATGACACTGATGAGGAGGATGATATCAGTGAAAAATTGGATACCGACATTGTAAAGACTTCTGAAGAAAGTCATGATGCGGATGACAGTAAAGAAGAAGGCAATGAAGACAGTAAAGATGAACTCAACGCCGAAACCAGTAAAAATGAAGACGATACTGATATGAGAAGAGAAGAATACTTGAAAATGGAAGAATCGCATAAAATCGATGATGCAAAGGTTAATGATGAGACCGAAATTAGTACTGATGCGTCAAATATAATCGAAACTCATGATGAAATCTCAACTGAAAATGAATTCTCCATAGACAAAACTGAAGAACAGACATCTAGTAACACGTCTACTGGTGAGAACTCAGAACCAGCAAATTCTGTTGAAAATATAATTCGTGAAAAAGTAAATGTGTCTGATGACAACTCTTCTATTGAGGATGCTAACCCTGAAGATTCCTTTGGAGAAAACAATGCTAAAGACAAAAATTCCAGAAACTGAAAGTGATGATAACCTTTTGCGCATTGCAATTTCAAGCGTAAAAGACAATTTGTGCCTTGCTGAAAATGAAATTCAGGAACAAATGACATCTTTGGTTTCAGAAATTGAACATCTGCACGCTGAAAAAAAGATATTAAACAAAGACATTGCCAAATATGAAGATTTACTGACAGAAACCCGAGATTTCTTACATAAATTAATTGATTCTGTAGATAAACGAAAACAATCACTTCATGTGTATCAATCTGAAAACAGAAGTATCATAAGCGAAATTGATTTTTATACCAGTGAAAAAGCAAAACTATCTGAAGCCTTACTTGTTCACTCTAATAATTTAAACAATGAAGTGGAATCTCTTGAAGACATTTATCAAAATATTCTTTTTGTAAAAGGTGAGATCCAGATAATGCTTGATAAATTAATCTTTCTTGAAGCTGATATTCCGGATAAACTCAATGATATCAAACGAATCGATGATCTCTTTGGAATGACACTAAATGAGCTACGTTCGCTTTATGTCAAGGCGAGTCATACTGCTAAGCAATTGAAATCCGCATATTATAAGAAGGGGAATTCCCAAAAGTCGGACATTAAATGAGCGAACATAAATTTTCGGCTAGATAGAAGTCTATTTTTCAAGAGTTCCTTATTGTTCGTTTTGTAGTAAATGTACTGTAGAGACTTGGCAAGCTACGTCTCTACACAATCTGATTTTTTTAGCTTTCCTAATCAGGAATCAAAAGAGGAAATCATGAACAATACAATAAAAAAAACAGATGCTTCAATTGAATCGTTGAACAGGCTAAAAATGTTGAAAGATTCGATTGAAGCTGAAATTGAAAAACTGCGTTTCAAACACAATTCACTGTATTGTGAAATAGATGGAATAAAAATTTCAATTGCATCACTTGAAAAATTTATTCATTCATACGAACTTAATAAATCTAAGCTTATTCATACGATAAAGAATAATTCAAATATAAAAGAAAAGCTGATTAATGATATCAACAAACTTTCACTAAAATTAAAAGCAGTAAAATCAGATACGCTTTCATGTAAAGCCTTAGAGCAAAATCTGAAAAATGATTTTAATGATATTATTTCAGAAAAAAATCTTCTCATCAATCGAATTATGGAAATCAAGGAAGGTCTAACACGCATTTCAAAAGAAAAAGAAAATCGCATACCATCATTAATAAAATGTAATGATATTATCAAACGCCTGAATAGCGTATTAAAATTGGCCCAAAATCAAATGGAGGTTTCAATCGTTTTTAATGACGTTCAAGGACGATGATAATTATGAATACATATATCATAGAATTACATGACTCAGTTACACTCCTAAAAGATTACATTACTTTTTCTGATAAAGAAATTCATAATATTTCAAATATATATAGCCAGACAAATTCACTCGGTTCAATTGTTGAAGAAATAAACAATAAATCACAAAAAAAAGAATTTAAAATTTCAACAAATAAGCAAAAATTATATCAGGTGGCGGATGAAATAATCAAGGATAAATATGGATGTAACACATTACATGGTACATTTCGTACTGATCGATCACCTTCAGCTCCCAAAGCATTACGTGATGAATCGAATGACTTTTTAAACATGGAGAATATGCATTTCGCAGTAAATGTAGAAGATAAATCATATACTGTTAGACCGCAATCAAAAGAAATTCACATTCAGCGTAATGAATATAAACAGAAATATTTGCCACTGATTCTGGTTCATTACAATAACTCATATGATATTTTGAACCAGATAAAAAAAAGAATAATAAATTCGGGTAAGACACCTGTCATATGGACCAGATCACAAGGCCTGGTCTTTGATAATAATGAACAGTTACACAATTTCTCCAACAAAATAGATATGTCAGATCCACACAAAGTCATTGATTTTATCATACGTAAACCTCAAAAAAGAGTAGATTATATTTTTGAAGATTTTCATCATTATATTGAAAAAAAAGATCAAATCAGTCCATCTGTCGGAAAAATCAGATCGCTTTTGAAATTACTTCATCGGAGCTTAACTGATCGGAATGAATTAATATATTTTGTTGTTCCTGCATTTTATGAACTACCGGATGAACTGGTATCTGTCTTTAACAATTTTGGAAATAATTGCCACTATATGTATTTGAACCGGTTTGCGCAACTCATGACACATCAGGATTATATTTCAAGAATAAAACCCATTATTGGCATGGAGATGCTTATTGAGCGGATTATTCAAATTCTCGGACAAAAAGAAACAAACAATCCTCTTTTAATAGGGAAACCAGGAGTTGGCAAAACCGCTATTGTCGAAGGCTTTGCCAGTTTACTGGCAGTCGGCAAGCTACCATCAAAGTTTTATGGGAAAAAACTTTACGCATTATCTATTAACAGCCTCATTGCCGGAACCCGATATAGAGGCGACTTTGAAATCCGACTTGAAGGGTTAATGAATGAAGTACTTCAACATAAAGAGCAATTAATTATATTCATAGATGAAATTCATACTTTACTTCATGCGGGACTATCAGAAGGTTCAACCGGAGCGGGAGATATTTTGAAACCTGTTTTGTCCAGAGGTGAATTTCCTTGTATTGGTGCAACAACGCCAGAGGGTAATGAATTGTTTGTTAAAGATCCTGCATTTTCCAGAAGGTTCAAACCTGTTATTGTGCACGAACCCTCAATAGAGAAAACATATGAAATTGTAAAAGGGGTATCAGCCATTTTCGAAAAACATCATGAACTCAAGCTTGCGGATGACGCGCTTATGGCATCAGTTGAATTGTCAATGAAACATTTGCCTCATGAAAGTTTTCCTGGAAAGGCAATATCATTGATTGATGCCGCAGCATCATATGCTTCGATGAGAGGAAAAAGCATTGTTAGAAAAATGGATGTTTATTTGGAAATTCAAAAATTAAATCTTCTAGGTGATGTTCGTAAAAAATAAATGAATTAATCAAATTTTCGGATATCAATATCAATTTAGCACCTGGAAAAATTATAAGCCAAGGAGAATTCGTATGGGCGGATTTGCAAAAGCTTTTAAGGAAGCACTACCAGAAATGGCAGCAGGATTAGCAACAGCTGCTGTTACTGGATTATTAACCAGCAAAACATTTCGTTCTTTTGTGAAAAGAAAACTATCCTTTCTTTTGAATACCAACGTAGCGGATTTTAATATCGATCAATATGAAAAAAATAACAGGCGGCATATTGAATGAGTAGTATTCAGAAATCTATTATAAAAAGTATGCCAAAGGTGATAACTGAATTTTCAACAACGTTGGGGCTTGGATTATTGTCAAAAGCGACCATTCAGTCGTTTTTCAGAGGGCAAATCAGGCGTTTACTTACAGGTTCAAGGGAAAAACCTTACCGAATAATTCCTGAAATTGAAATTGTTTCTGATAGAATCATTGAACTCTTTGATCAATTGGGAAATTTTCCATCAAAAATATGTATCGATGGCATGCCTGGCGGCGGAAAAAGTACTTTGGGGCGAAGCCTTGCGCAAAGAACTGGCTTGAAATGGCAGACATTATTCTGGAAGGATATCAAGCAACCTTATCGCTTCTTACCTGGTGTCATCTATGAAAATTTACGTTTAATTAGAACACAGGATGTTGAATTTTTTGATATTGTCATATACATTGACTGCAATATTAATACCGCCAGGCAACGCATACTGGAAAGAGATCGCAATGGTTTGTTGGCTGATATTGTCAATCTTCCAAAACTCAAAGCGGTTGGCGATTTGGCATTTGATATGCTTGATGGTCAGGAATACCGCATTGCAGATTCGTATGTACGTATTAAATTTAAACCGCATGCCGGTTATAATGATCTTAGCAATATAAAAAAAGCTTTAAAACAAAAGCATTGCATAGATGCTGAAATTGAAAAATATTCAAAAGAAGAAATGTTATTGGCATACATTTATGGCAGACCCAATAAAGGACTTTTTCCATATGTAAATTATGGTGCCTATAATGACGAAATTTTAGCCGGATTAAGTGCTGCATTAGATATGACGATTCGGTCAGTATTGTAACAAAAATTGTAAATAAATATATTCAACAAGCATTGAACTGGGCTTCATTATAGATCGTAAAGCGGCCATTTCGTCTGCTGGTTGAAAATTCCATGATGAATTAAGTTTTAAGGAGATTGGTGTAACTAAATACAAATGGAAATCATCCACGAATGCATTTCCTAAGGAAATCTCTGAAAATAAGTTCCTCATTTATTTATTGATTGTTCATTTTGTTTTTGAACCAGGATTACACTGAAGAAGATGAATAAGATGAAATAAAACACTTTTAATTCATCTTATTCATCTTCTTCAGTGTAATCCTGGTTCAAAAACAAAAATGAAAAGT
>Ga0272440_1002538_pt1 | contig 14167 bp, 10 predicted proteins | sample SSMMMBAug17_FD_192440 | JGI IMG/M metagenome (GOLD analysis project Ga0272440, IMG submission 192440) | Marine sediment archaeal communities from Little Sippewissett salt marsh, Falmouth, MA, United States - SSM-MMB-Aug17 | ecosystem: Environmental > Aquatic > Marine > Wetlands > Sediment ...
GGTGTTCGTACGAGGCAGAAACACGAACACCCCCCTAACCCCCCTCAAGGGGGGAACTTGAGCCGTTGAAATTGAACTGTTTGCTCTTAACCTGACGGCTATGGGCTTTAGCCCTACGCTGTTCTTGGGGTTGCCGAAATCGAGCATTCCTTGTATGAAATTCACTTCCCCTAAACTGTACGGGTACGTAATTTCTTGATATATCAAGCCTTTATGAAAAATAATGTGAAAAAACTTAAATCAATTAAATCTAATTTTTATCCTTCTGTTTCAGCTGTTTTAATTCTCTGTCAAAGTCACTGTCAAAGAGTCGGTCCTGAATGATAAGGAACATAATGCCCTTCGGGTAATTTAAAAGTTAGTTTGAGATATTTTAATGTTATTACTTATAATTAATGTTATGTTAGGCACTATCTATAAAATTTTTGTTTTTCCGAAACATAAACATGAACATATCTAACCTCTCAGCCCTCAGCCCAGTCTTCCATTGTCATAGGAATTTTTTATCTTGGCCAGTTTCTAATCAAAGTCAAGATAGGCATTGACTATCCGTCTAAATGAGTCGAGTTCCTCTTTAGTTTAACAACTTATAGTTTTTAGCAATTGAAACATCTGTTTTAACTGACTTCCTGGAAATACGCTCCTATTTTAAGAGGCTGCGCAAGGTCAGCCAGTCATCAATCTCTGTGCCGAGATTTTCCACAAGCCTGATTATTGTATCACATTCCTGAGAACTAAAATGTATTGATGCAAGATTCTTAAATTTCTCACGAAATTCAATATCACTAAGCATCGTGTCGGGTTCACCGCGCGCTTTGGTCGGTGGTGATTCAAGTACTTCGCCTGTAGACAAGGTGATGCGCACTTGCGCCCATCGTTCTTTTGGAAATAAGGCATTAAATTTTTCATTTACCTGCATATCAATCAAATTTGTCAAACGTCTGATCTCCGGGTCGCTGAAAACACTTTGATCAGTGATTTCGAAAGCATCAATTTTACCTCGCACAAGCATAACTGCAAGGGGAAAAGGGACATTGTATTGCGCCTGCTCTGTGTTTTTCGGAATCTCCCGGGAAAGCAGGGTCGCCTCTTCAAACGTTTCTACAACTATGGCAACGATCTCTTTGCTGTCAATTGATCTTTTCACGAGCAATTTCTCAACAGCTTCGATAGGATCCTGAGTCCAACGACAAACCGGGTGGGGTTTTACGTACTGATTCAGTGTTTCCCAGTGGTCGCCTAAATTCAGCCAGTAAGACTGAAGATGCTTGCTTTCTGCCATGATAACCGGAGCAGCAGTAAAGCCCCCGCGTGCCAGATAAGCAGCTGATACGCCAGCCATTGCTCCCCAACCAGAAGCATCCTTAAGCATTGTTGGATGATTCGCTACTTTCATAACAGGACTACGCGGTGCATGATATTCAGCGATTGCAAGTGCATTTTGAAAAGATGCAATATCAAGGTTCATGAGCCTGGCACCCATTGCCGCACAGGCAACAGCCACCCATGATCCGGATGAATAATACTGATCAGAGGTTTCAGGAGATTCATGCAAAATTCTGCCAGCACGTGTGCCAATCTCATAACCGATAACAAGGGAGGTGAGAAGTGTTCCGCCATCTGAAATGTTCAGGTCATCCGCATAAGCAAGTAAAGCTGAAAAACATGCACATCCAACATGACCCTTTGCAAGGTAATGCCCATCGTGTGCATCAATTGAATCAATTGTCATACCCCTTACCAGTGCCGCACCAGATGGTGACACTTCGTGACCATCAAGGAGCAGTCTTGATTTGCAGTCACCGGCACCCAACTGGGAAACTGCGAAGTCTTTAATTATCTGGCTTACTGGTGTTTTTCGACCTGCAGTCAATACACCGATGAGGTCTAAAAAAAGATTTTTTACGCGGTGCTGAACACTTTCAGGGATATCATCCCATTTTAGCTTCATACAGAACTGATAAAGTTGATCAATAACCGCTTTACCGCCATCAAAATCAAATTTTTTGAAAAATTCGTTTTTATGTATCGATTTCTTCATATAACTTCCTTTAAACAATCATCACTATACCAATATTTCATAGGCTTTGACCAAAAATGTTTTGCATATCCTTTACTGACAAATTGGCTGCTCTCCCTGTACAGCAATGATGGTGAATTGTTGACAACATAGAATGTATGCCCCTGAGCATCCTGATAAATGGGCGAATCAATTGATGTATATTGCGTATTTTCAATTGCTCTGCCGGCATCAGCAGCAGCATCAATAATCCATGCGTTTGGTTTCATCGCATTTATCATATCCTGATTCACAATCGCTTTGTCATTTTCATTTATTTCAACAGCATTAATAAAAATATCATAATCAGGAAACTCATTTTCAAATTGGTCAAGATTGCTCCTTCTGCGAAGCACAGGATCAATTCCCAGGTGTGCCAGATATTTGATAGCACCATAAGCGACATTTCCACTGCCAAATATGGCAACTTTCTCATCCTTTGTAATCCCCCCCCGAAGCAAAACAGCATGCATTACAGATGCATATCCAGCCAATATACTATTTTTTATTGTAATATCCCTGTCAATATTTAATGTTTTACCTTTGTTGTCAATGAATCTTGTGGATATTCGATTGGTAATATCAAAAGCAATCAGCTTTTTTTTCTGAACACAGTTTTCCATAAACTGTTTGCCGGAACCTGTTGGGTGAATCCATCCGACAAAACCTTGTTTTTCTCTGAAAAGATCCTGATCTTCTGGAATTTTGATGCAGTAAATAACATCTGCCCAATCAAAAAGACTGTCTCTTGTGTATCCGCAATCCTTGCCATAACTTTTATCAGAAATTCCTAAAGCGGCACCATAATTTTTTTCAAAGCGGCGTTCATCTTCAGGATGACAATATTTTAAATGCTGGGGAAGAAGCCCCACTCTTTTTTCTCCTGAAAAATTGGGTCGTATATAGGCTATTTTCAAAATGAACTCCTTTTGTATGCTTATAAAACAATTAATATTTCTGCCCAACCATCGCTGTACATATAATTGTTTCACCGCAAACAGTCAAGCGATGTTGATAATTCTCCTGCCTGATTATTTTTAGTATTTTTCTCGCCTCCATTTGCTTAATCAATGCCCCAGTTCCTTCCTCAAAACCAGATTTCGTCCATAAATTCAAAACAATCCATGCGTGATTATTCATCAAGTTAAACGCATATGAAAAAGCTGATGGCGAAATATGAGATAGCGCAGAGGAACAAAATAAACAGTTGAATTTAATTTTTTTCAAGACTTTGTCGGTCTCTGATGAAACCATCGAAAGATCTTCTATAAAATATTTTTCATAGACATCAGGTCTTTCTCGATTCATCGCATTACGCGCCTCTTCAATAATATCCACCCCAAATATTTTCTCTGCACCAAAACGTTTTAATCGTTCACCTGCAATGCCATTTCCGGCACCCAGTTCTAAAATTGTTAATTTTGAAATCGTGGAAGGAATTTTTATTAATTCATTGTTCAGAAAATTTGATAAAACTTCGGGGGTCTTATATTTAAGTATGCCAACAATCTGATCGTAAAGGCCAGGAATCTGGTATATTTTTTGATAATCCTGAAGTTTTATTTTTTCTTTAAAGCCATTATGAACCATAAAAAAATATTCTTCAGATGGTAAAAGAAAATCGTTGTTATCTGGTAATTCAATATTATAGGCCATTATATTCTATTGATCCTTAGTTTTAAAGGTTTAAACATTTTCTTATCCGCATGATACGCTTTCCAACTTCCACTAATGTTTCATCTTTTTTACAAAAAGCAAACCGAATATATTGAAGATTATTGGGCAATTCATTATAAAGCGCGCTGGCCGGAATGGCTGTTACACCGATCTCAACAGTTAAGAATTGACAAAAAGCAATGTCGCTTTCAAACCCGAAGTTTGATATATCAGCCATCAAAAAACAGGTGCCATGAGGGAGTACAGGCTTAAACAATGCTTGCTGAAGGTCATGATATAGAATATCACGTTGTTTTTGGTAACGTTTTTTGAGCCTGGAATAAAAATCGTCAGAACTGTTTATCGCAGTAACTGCTGCTTCCTGTAAAGGTGTTGCACCAGACCCGGTGGAATATTGTCGTATTTTAACAATCGCTTTGGTTAAATCATATGGCGCAAGTGTCCAGCCGATTTTCCAGCCTGTGACTTCAAACGTCTTTCCCACATTTGAAACAGTAATTGTACGCTCATACATATCAGGATATGTGCTTAAAGGTTTGTGTTGACAGTGATCATATGTAAAATTCTCATAAACTTCATCACTTATAGCAACTGTATTATATTGTTTACAATATTTTGATATAAGCAGTAATTCTTTATCAGAAAAGACTTTTCCTGTAGGATTGTGCGGCGTATTCACAAGAATTAATCGGGTTTTGCTGGAAAAAAGTGATGCCAGACGATTTTCCTCAATTTTCCAATCAGGCGGGTATAATGTATAAAAACGAGGCGTCCCGCCGGCAAGTTTTATGGATGGCAAATACGTCGTATAAAAAGGCTCAAAAAGAATGACTTCATCACCAGGATTGATCAAACCATTAATCGCAGAAAATATTGCTTCTGTCGCACCATGTGTAATTGTAATGTCTGTTTCAGGATTATAAATAAGACCATATTGCTTATACATCTTATCTGCAATGCGTTGACGCAGTTCTAAATTGCCCCATACTGAAGTATATTGGTTGATATTGTTTTCGATTGCCTTCATGGCAGCCTGTTTTATAAATAAAGGTGCAGGGTAATCTGGAAAACCATGACCTAAATTAATACTGTCATGCTTTATTGCCAATTGATTCATTTTTGAAAAAATCGTATCTTTAGAAAATGGTTGGATACGTTGTGTGTCATATTTCATAATGATTGACTTAAATATTTATGCCCGGATCATTGTTATCCAGCGGAATTTCAATAATCACCGGTTTTTTATAATTCCAGGCATTGGTTAAATATGTATAGAGTTGATCAGGGGTTGTCAGGCGGATACCAATCGCACCAAAAGCCTCAGCCATTTTGACAAAATCAGGAGAAGGTAGGTCAACACCAACAGTTCGTTTATAAGCGTTGTGTTGACGTCTTTTTATTGCACCAAAACCCTGATCATTAAAAATAATGGTTATGATATTTAATTGATATTGGACAGCAGTTGCAAGTTCAGCCTGGCTAAACAGAAATCCGCCATCCCCAATAATTGCCATTACTTGTGAATTGGGATACGCCAGTCTGGCCCCCAAAGCAGCAGGAAAAGAAAAACCAAGACCACAAAAATTTCGTGTACAATGAAAGGTGTTTGGAAATTGTCGCTCCAAAAAATAGACTGCCCAGCCATTGACCCATGTCGGATCGCTAAAGATGATCGTTTGCTGCGAAATTGCGTTTTGGATGGCATTCATATATTGCCAGGCCAGTGTTGATTGTTTCTCTTTAATTGCTTTTTGTTTATCATCTGCAATTGTGTCATGTCTTGATACATTAGATTGCTTTGGATATTGTTTAATGACCGACAACAGCTGTGTTAATATTGTTTTGGCATCTCCAGTTAATGCCACTGAAATGCTGTATTCTCTGTTCATATTTTCATTGGTGATATCAATCTGAATCAGTTGATCGGGAAACGAAAGAGAAAATCGGCCGGCATCACTGTCATCCAGGCTCGAACCTATTACAAGAGCAACATCTGCTTGTTGGAGAAATGATTTAACTTTTCCATATTTACATCCCCCCCAACTGATATTTAAATAATGGTTATCTGGAAGTACGCCTTTGGCCAATGCTGTTGTAAAACAAGGGCTTTCCAGCCATTCAACTAACTTTTTCAGTTCGTTTTCACAGGATGATATGACAGCACCTCTTCCTGCATATACAACTGGTTTTTCTGCATTTATTAATAATTGTGCTGCTTTTACTATAGAAAAGTGATCAGGTGCTGATAAAGATGGTGATGTGGAAGAATAAATTTCTGCATGTTCTTTTTGAGTGAGAATATCTAATGGAATCTCAACAACTGTAGGGCCTGGACGATTTTCAAAAGCGTTTAAAAATGCATGATGAATAGCCGTGGAAATTTCTGCAATACAGTGAACGCGCGTATACCATTTGACAATGGAAGAAATTGCAGCACTTTGATCTTTTATTTCATGAAAAGCTCCTTTTCCAATTTGATCCAAAGGGGCTTGTGTAACAATCAAGACCATAGGAACGGAATCCTGGTATGCATCAGCCAATGCGGATAAACTATGAGTCACACCTGGCCCGGAAATCACAATGGGTAACGCTATTGTATGACTGATCCTTGAATACCCATTAGACATGTAGGTCAGTCCTTGCTCAGTTCTTGCTGTGATTAAACTAAGTTCAGGATAATCCAGTAACATATCACACAAAGGCAGATTATGTTCTCCCGGAATCGTAAGAATATGGGTTACGCCCTCTGCCTTTATTTGTTCAATTACAGCTTGAGTGCCTGACATCATTTTTTTCATACACGCCTACCAGGGAATTAAATCACGTTCAAAGAAAAAGCCGCCACTTGGGCCATTATCTGGTAATGTTGCCAACCAGATTGCTGTATCAGCGCCCTGTACAACAGATCGTGGCGCCTGATCTCCACCCATTTCAGTTCTTACCCACCCGGGTGTCATGGCATTAATTAAAATATTATGTTCTTTAACTTCATCCGCTAAAACTGCTGTCAGTACATTTAATGCGGCTTTTGACATTTTATATCCCAGTTTTTTCGCCCCCATTGATGAAAGCTGACCTGCCTTGCTTGACATATTGACAATGCGGCCATAATTATTTTCTTTCATCAGCGGAATCACCTTCTGGCATAAATAAATGTGGCCATAAACATCAACTTCCATTGATTGTCTGATGGTATCGATTTTAACATCAAGCGCTGATTCTTCCGGATTCAGATGAATCCCTGCATTGTTAACCAGAATATCAATATGTCCCCAATCATTTTTCACATAGTCGATCAGAGATTGTATTGCCTTGAAGTCTGTAACATCCAGAGGAAAAAAAGAAACATTAATACCTTCATTTTGCAAAGATTGTACTGCCAATTCACCTTTGGTTTTGTTACGTGCTGTCAAAACAACTGTAATGTCTTTATGACCCAGCTGCCGGCATATTTCAAAGCCAATGCCCTTATTTGCACCGGTTACGATTGCGATTCTTTTATTGTTATTCATATGCTTTACTCCTTAGATTCATTTAGGAATATTTGAAATAAATATAGACTTTAAGATAAAGATTTTGGACTGCGTTGGCGCTTCGTCGATGTACTATAGTACTATCTCCTTGTGCCGCCTTGCCAAAATCTTTATCTTAAAGTCTATAGTTAACACACATTTTTAACCTTCCCAAAATCAAGTCTGATTAATTTGTCTGAATGATGAAAATAATTTTCATCGTGGCTTACGACAATAATTGCTTTCCCCTGTTTTTTGAGCTGCGGCAAAATACATTCATAAAATTTATTCCTGAATTCAGGGTCCTGATTTGCTGCCCATTCATCAAAAATGGCAACAGGTTTATCATCGATGATACTCATTATTAACGCCAGTCGTTTACGTTGACCTGTGGATAAATGTAGTGTGTTAAAACGATTGTTTTCAAATTTGACTTTTTTGTCCAGTTGCATCATTTTTATGAGTTCATTAACTTTTTGATGATTGATTGTTTTTGCACCATAAAAACGATCAAATAAATGATAATCAAAAAAAATTGCTGAAAACAAGGAACGATAACAGCCGATATCAATTTCCTTATGATTTAAATCCACCCTGCCTGAATGGATTGGATAAAGGCCAGTAATCAATTTGAGTAAGGTTGATTTTCCACTGCCATTTCCACCAGTAATAAATAGTATTTCTCCTGCCTTAATTGAAAAAGAGATGGGCCCTGTTTTAAATCCATCGTCGTTAATATTGGTATAACGATATGTGATATCTGTATACTTTAATTCATGAAATGTAAATGTATTGCTGATTGTAACCTGGGTTTTAGATTCTTTGTTTAATTGTAACAATTCATTTTCAAGATCAAATAATCGTTGAAGTGAAATCGTTGCCAATGTCAATCTGGGGGCCTGATCAATCAAAAATCCAATTGGAAGAAATAAAACCAGTGCCACAATGGTAAATAATGTTTCATGTGATGTCAGTCCAGTTATTGGTAATAGAAGCACAATGCCAACAATCAAAATCATGTGCAGTCCATTGGCAATGCTAAAGTTGTTTGTAAACTTCTGACCGGAAAAAAGTTTTAAATCCTGAAGTCGCGTCATATTCAGTTTCAATCCATTGGCATAAAAGTCGTTATTTTTCTTGTCATTCAGTCTCAGCTCTTTGTAACCATACAATAAACCATGAATCAGCTTAAACATTTTATTTTCATATTCTCTTACTGCTAGTGCTGCTTTGCGAAGTTTTTGTTGATTGTCAATATAGAAATAGCTCGCAATAAAAATAGCACACATAGAGAACAAAAATGCCTGCCCTGATAAATATGCCAGGTAAAGCATTAAATCTATCAGTAGAACGATAGATATGAGAGCCATTGCCAGTGAATGTGAGATTTCTGAGACAGTCATGATATCAAATGTGAGTGCTGAATAAATTTTTTCAGAACCAATTTTTTCAAAGGAAACAAGTTCAGCCTGTCGAACTTTGTCCATCACATTGATACGAATGAGTGCAATATATTTTTCAATCGTATAAATCAGGCTTTCATAATAATTTTTAAAGATAAAAATATATATGATAAACACAATGAAAAAGATCATGAATAGCTGAAATCTTGATGCTAAATCTGGAATAGCAGATGCTCTAAATGCAATTGCCAACTGTGTTGGTCCCATAGATATTACCAGAAAAGCTTTCAATATCAATTGCCTTATGACATAAAACTCATTCTGCCATAAATACTTGAATGCATGTTGAATTTTTTTTGATGCATTGATTTGATTATATGTTTTCCAGTTGTCCATAATTTAACCTGACACGTTGATCCGCGATATGGAAAAAAGCATCATCATGTGTAATTACAACAATTGTTTTTCCCTGTTCTTTTAGTGATGGCAATAAAGATGCATAAAAATATTGACGAAACGTTGAATCCTGATCTGCAGCCCATTCATCAAACACATAAATTTGTCTGTTTTCAAGCAAAGATGCAATCATAGCCAATCTTTTTCGCTGCCCTGTTGATAAATCGGTTGTGCTGAAATGGTCATTCTCCCATTTGACCTTTTTATCCAAACCCATTGTTTTTAATAGCGCGGTAACCTGATGTGTATCTATCATATCCAATCCATATAATTTATCAAACAAATAAAAATCCGAAAAAATTGCTGAAAACAGATACCGATGGTCTGTCATATTCACTTTTTTCTTATCAATCCAAATGTTGCCTGCTGATGGTTGATACAGACCCGATATTAACTTGAGTAAAGTTGTTTTTCCGCCGCCATTTCCACCTGAAATAAAAAGTATCTCCCCTGAGTGAATTTTAAGGCTCAATGGTCCGACTGTAAAAGCAGGTGTTTGATTTACCGATTGATACTGGTACGTTAAATTGTCTAAATATATTGTGTCAAAGGAGTCAATGCCATCATTACAAAAGCCAATCAATTGGGATTCATCATACTCACCAAAGGCTTCGGTCAGTGAAAGGAGTTTTTTTAAAGCGTCCTGACCGCCTGAAATATATGGAATAGCTGCTAATATGGACAGCGTTGGCGTCCACATGAATATCAGCATTGTTAACACTTTTATAATGATAATGTACTGAAAGTAAGTACTTAGCACAAAAGCGGTTAATCCGACTAAAAAAAAATACGACGCATTTACAACCAGATGAAAGTGTGCGTATGAAGACATTATATAATATCTGGCGTCTTTTGTCTGGTTGATTTCTTCAATGAGATAGTGATGAAACAAATCATCACTTTGGCACTGATTTAACTTTAATTCTTTTAAGCCATCTAAAATATGACTGATTTTATGATTCATTTCAGTTTTATGTATGGATTCATTCTCAATGATAGGTATCATCATTTGTTGATGAATGGTGTAAATAAAAAAGAAAAATATAACAAATGCCAGCACTAACATGGCGATTTGAAATGATAAAGTGACCATATAAAACCACAGAAATATAAGAGCAATACTGTTTTGAGCGGTATCAATCGATTTATTTATTGAAACAGTAATCGTTTGTGCGTTTACAATCTGAGAATAGATTTCTGATAAATTCTCTTTCTCGACAATTTCAAGTCTTTTACAACGAAAATTATTGGCAATTTTTAGAATGAGCCTGGTTTGAACATTTTCAGAAAGCACTCTTGATCTGGAATGAACAAAACGCTTACAAAGAATCAGGAGAATCGCGTTAGTCGGAATTAAAAATGCGTATAACGCAACATGATTACCATCAACAATATGATGAATACCATTGATAACAAAAAAAATAATGGATCCCGAAAGAATGCCTGCACAAATACTCAAGACAATCAAATAGTAAGATATGACAGGATTCTCTTTGAATAGAATAGAAACTAAAGCCATTTTATTATTCATTTCCCTTAGAATTACAGATTTTACAATTTTCCAGGGGAATAATTTTTTTTATGTTGGTTTCATAATGCAACATATCAAAGCATTTGATCTTATTATTCATTTTTGTTGCTTGTTGAAGTTGTCGGAGTTCAGCTTGAATCAAACCGCTGAATACAAGGAGTTTTTCATAATCAATCACAGCTGTTATTGCATTTTTCTGATTATTTTCAAAAGGAACGTTTAACCTGATTGACTCATTTACAAAACATTGATAACACCCGTTTACTTTTTTTGAAGATAAAGGGCCAATATAAAAATAATTTGCATTCATTCCACAATGAAGTACAGTTTGGCCGGATGGTCTGCAAATCCTTGCGATCTGCAAGTGCGCATCGCTTATATTTGACATAAAAACAATTTGTTCAAAATCCTGGATCGGCTGATACAGGTCTGGTATATTCTGTGCTGAATAAACACAGGCATTCTCTCCAAAAAGATGTTTTGACCATTTATCTGATCGCAAAAAATTGGCATGATCAACAATCGCCACATTTTTCATATCTAATGGGGTAATGCTTGCAGGACTTTCTTGTATCAGCCTATCAGGCATAGCATTTGATTCTGAAACCAGTCCGGTTTTATTAAAGAAAGAAATATATTGTTTAACCTGATGCGCAGGGAAATCTGGAAAAAGTGATATTAATTTTTCAGTAGATATCCATCCTTGATTTAAGCGTCGAATCAGTTCTTTTTGCCAATGATGACATGCATTAACAGCAATTGCAATATCTTGTTTTTTATCCCACAAAAGAATGGCCTCATTTCCAAATTCTATTTCAACATGTTCTGCAAAACAAAAGTGTGTTTTATCATCAACATCTTCAGGAATTGTTTTTGAATCAATGGCTAATCTAATTTTGTTATGAATCTGCCCCATTGTTTGAATAAATTGTTGTTTTTCTGGTGAGTCTGGTATTGAAGGACAATCTTGATGAACTTTATCACCCAGAACAGATGCAATATTATGAAAAGGAATAATATTTCCGCAGTCAGGGCATTGGTATGACAAAGCAAAAATACTGCCATAAAAAGGAAAGGGATGACCTGTTGCACCACTGACAACGGTTGTTTGTGGATTCCAGAGATCATATATTTTGGTGAATTTAGGATTCACCCATTTTTCATTTTCATTTTTAAAATATGTTTGTACAGCCCGACGCGATAAATTCGGCAGCACCATTTCTATCATTTGTAATTCATGAGCACGTTCATACAAAGGTGCTCTTTTTTTAAAAGGGCAGTCACCAATATGAAAATCAATTTTAGTGAGTGCCGCATATATTGAAACTTCCAGATCTTTAACATTTCGTAAAGGTCGGAGATCATCTGTTTCGGAGCGTAATGAAAAACCTGTGCCGGCTCTGACAATAAGATCTCTTGCGTGATCCGATAAAGTTGATCCAACGACTTCAACCTCGTCAGTATCATTTTTGACCCGCTCTTTGAGATACATCTGATAGGGGGTTTCGGTGACCAGAGAAAAACAATACTCACAATAATCACATAAACCCGGATCAATATTTACTGGATAGTTTGCATTTTCAATCGCACAACCCATTTCATAAAAATCAACGTCATATTTGTCCCGCATATTGTGAACAATTAACTCAAGATTATACTTTGATGCAAAAGCCTCGGAAGCCTTCTTGCAACCCAGACGATAATTCCCTTGATCGCCGGATATAAAATAGCAATATTCCAGTCGGGGGCGAATTGGAATATTTTTCTTTTTTAAGTATTTTAGTAAAACAACAGCAGCGGTTGTACTATCTCGTTCACCTGAGAATAATATCATGATTTGTTTGGCGTGATTCATCTCATCGTAACGCCGATTCAATTCTTTAAAACATTCATCTTCAAACCAGTTAATATAACATTCCTCACAAAAAGAATCATTTGCCTGCTGATAAACAACAGGCCTTTCAGATCGACACACAGAACAATGCGTTATATGATTATTCATATCCGAAGCATAAGTTCCGCGAAATACAATCTTATTTGACGCAATGATAACAACAGATTTTTTGGGAATAATGTCTTCTTGAAATCCATAAACACGAAACCCATCCACAATCACAATATAATGATCAAGAAGTGATTGCGTTAACTGCTTTTTAAATTGATCGGGTATAGATGTGTTTTTGGAACTTTGTTCCAAAATCCGGGGAAGTTTTTGATCTCCTGTAAAGGTATCACGAATACTGTATACACCGGGGTGATGAATGATGACTAAATTTTTGTTTTTCATATACTTTCTTCCGTTATTAATTATGTTAACTGGCTGTTTTTATGTTTAAATTTCTTGATTGAATTAATAATAATATCGCATAGGTCTATCAGTTTTGGATTTTCATAACATGCTATTATATTATCATTCAACTTAGGTTTGACTGTTTGGTTATTGTTAAATTAACAACTTGATTTATGCTGAGATTTTTGGTGTAAGTGATTCTGAAGTTAAGTTAAAATACAATCTTTAACCGGGTAAGCGATTGCTCAGCCCGTCGCCACGCTCTTAACTCGTTGTCAAAAAAATTAACAGATCGCGTATTTGCTTAGCCTGTCACCACGCTCTTAATTCGTTGTCAGAAAAAATAACTGGTTGCTTACTTGCTCGAAAACCACATACTTGGTTGTTTTTCATGTCTTAAACCGATAGCGTTATTGCTCAGCGTTTAGCCACTCGCATCTATGTCTATTTCAGAAATTTTACCGATTTCGTGTATTTTTCACTAAGCCAATATTATATTTGTTCATAACTTTCTGATTATTATCTCTATAAATCTTTCAGATAAAGCCTCACTTTCTTGAACAATCATTTTTATCTGTTGTTTAATATGGTTAGGAATAGAACCAAAATCTGTTATGATTTCAAATGTATGAGGGATTACGCATGTAACAACTTCAGCTGTATTTACAAAAGAATTTTTGCGAAGAAAAGGCAGATCATTCGGGGATACTTTAAGTTGTGAGTCTTTTTGGAATCTTGTTCTCGGATTTGAACTGATAAAGAAAAATAGAGGTTTTTCTTCACAAACGCATATTGCATACTTTTCTTTTGGGTGAGGTCTTGTAAATCTAAATTTCATCAGATATGCATTTCCGGATTTAAAAGACATATTCATACCTGTATGTATTGTGAAATTTCTGCAATATTATCCAATATTTCATTTTTATTGGGGTTGTCATCATCAATTAATAACGCATAATCAATTTTTTCATTAAACTCTGTTTCATAATAACATTTTTCTGAATGAGTAGAATTATACAATTCATCAAAAGACATGCAACCATACTTGGACAATGAACTATTTAGACATGAAATATCACTTTTTGAAAAATATTTCATGTTAGGATCTCTTACCGCAGCTAATTTATAATGATTGTCAGTTTTATCAATAATCAACGATTTTTTTATCTGCAAAAGCTGTTTCGGAGATAACCATGAATTTTCTGTTATTAAATCCCGAACACCTGATGGAACAGGTCC
>Ga0272440_1002539_pt1 | contig 14166 bp, 11 predicted proteins | sample SSMMMBAug17_FD_192440 | JGI IMG/M metagenome (GOLD analysis project Ga0272440, IMG submission 192440) | Marine sediment archaeal communities from Little Sippewissett salt marsh, Falmouth, MA, United States - SSM-MMB-Aug17 | ecosystem: Environmental > Aquatic > Marine > Wetlands > Sediment ...
GCCCATTGATATCATGTTTGATTACATCAGTATTTCCTCCAACTGAAGTTACGACAGCTGGCAAGCCAACTGACTGAGCTTCAAGCAATGCGTTTGAAAGTCCTTCTGTCAGAGAAGGTAGCACAAAGATATCAGATGCCTGGTAAAATGGGATTACATCGGTTTGATTTCGTAAGAAACAAACATTTTCAGGGTATGTTTGTTGATATTCAGTCAATGCTTGTGGTACTGTCTTTCCGCCAACACTTAACAGGTATGCATTTGGACATTTTTTTACCACTTCTTCAAATGCATCCAAAAGAACAGGGATTCCTTTTTTCTTAGATAAGGTGCCAATCCTCAAGATAATAATTTTATTTTCAGGTAAACTCAATTTCTTGCGAATTTTGGAACGTTTTTGATTGTTGGTTTCATTTCCAAGCATAACACCATTAGGTATTGAAACAATCCTGTCCGATTTGATACCATTTTCTAACAGTTCAATTTCAACCTGTTTACAAATGGCAATAATTTTATCGGCTGAACAAACTGCTTTTTGCGTTAATATACTCAATGGCGGTCTCAAGTCTTTTTTTGTCATAAGCAAATCAAACCGATGTCCTGTATTTGCAAATTTTATGATAACTCTTTTTTGAAATAATTTAGCAATAATCCACGCTGCTACTGTGTGCGGTCGGTTAATCAAATGAATATGAAAAATATCATAATTATTTCTGTTCTTCCACAAATATGCTAACCATACAGCAAGATTTAATTCTACTGGATGTAAAAAAGGAAGACGAACAACAGTCACGCCATCAAGCAATTCTTTTGTTGGCGAACTTTTATTAATTTTAGGAGTAATGATTTCAACATGAACCCCAAGCTTAATTAATTCTTTAGATAAATGATAACATTGGATTTCAGCACCACCTATTATCGGATAGAACTGAGATATTAACATTGCGATTCGAATTTTTTTGTTATCTTGTTTCATTTCATTCCTAATCCTATTGTAAACAAAAATAAAATCAATATGTTTGGATTGGTTTTCGTCATTTTTATCATTATTTATTATTTCACTTGTTCATGCCATAAACAAAACACAATTAATGCCCAGATCCTGAATCCATGATCGACCTGTTCATTTAAATGTTCGGATACAACTTTACGAATTGTATCGATTTTGAAATACTGTTCTAAAAGCTTATTCTTATCATTCAAAACTGTTAACATAAAAGACTTTAAATCACCTTTTAGCCATGCGCTGATGGGTACTGAAAATCCTTGCTTGGGTCTGTAAATAACTTCTTTTGGAACGAATTTCGATGCCAGGGATTTCAGCAAATATTTTCCTTGATTATTGATTACTTTGTATTTCGATGGCAAGGCCGCACAAAATTCTACAAGCTCATGATCCAATAATGGTGAGCGAGCTTCAAGCCCATATGCCATTGATGCGATATCCATTTTAATCAGTAAATCATAAGGTAAATAGGTGTGATTCAGCAACCAAAGCATCCTGTTCACACGATTTGACGCTGCGTAGCTGGCCTGTTCCAGGAGGTGTTGTTTCCAATTTAATGTTTCTGAAATCACTGTTTTATAATCATCATTCCATAGCTTTTGTCGGTATGGATACAACCAAAAAGAACCACCTAAAATTTCTTGAATTTCGGGATATTTTATAGACAGTAAATATTTTCGTCTCATCCTTTGAAAAATAGATCTTGCAGACGCATAATATTCTGATTTTTTTATATCAGATATACATGGTGATTTGTACTTGAATATTTTATCCCATATCTTATTAAATAAAAGCTTTTCAAACCGCCAATACCCGGCAAGCAATTCATCGCCGCCATCGCCATTCAATACGACTGTAACATGTTGTCTTGCCATTTTTGATACAGCAAAAGAGGGGATTGCAGATTTATCTGCAAAGGGTTCACCATACTGATGAATGATTTCCGGGAGCCATGCTTCAATATCCGGCTTGACAATATCTTCATGATGATCAGTATCCAGAAAATCTGCTACTTTTCTGGCATATGACAATTCATTAAATTGCGCTTCATTAAAACCGATGGAAAAAGTTTTTACCTTTCTATTGGAAAGTTGACACATCATTGCAGTAATCAAACTGGAGTCAACGCCACCACTGAGTAATGCGCCTAATGGCACATCACTGATTAATCTTTTTTGAACAGCATGACGAATTTTATCAAGCAGGCTATTCTCTGCTTCATGTTGCGAAATGTTGATATTTTCACGATATGTCAATGACCAATAGGATTGAATGTGTGTGTTTCTCAGGGAGATCTTTATGAAATGTGCAGCCGGTAGCTTTTTTACTACCTTATAAATCGAATATGGTGCTGGAATATATTGAAGGTTTAAGTAAAGATCAAGGGCTTCTGGATCCAACTCTTTTGAGATTGAAGGGTGTGATATTAATGCATTCAGTTCGGATGCAAATATAAAACAATTGTTTAAGCATGCATAATACATGGGTTTTTTACCCATACGATCCCTTGCAAGAAAAAGGGTTTGCTCCTGTTTGTCCCAAATTGCAAATGCAAACATCCCTGATAAATATTGCAAGCATGAGGTTTGATATTTTCTGTATAAGTACAGGATAACCTCGGTATCAGTTTTGGATTTGAATTCGATACCTTGCTTTATTAAACCTGATCTTAATTCGGGATAGTTATATATCTCACCATTAAATACAATATAGAATCTTCCTTCATCATCAGTCATGGGTTGATTCCCACATGATGATAAATCAATCACACTGAGTCGTGTATGGCCAAGCCCGAGGTTTTTATGTATGTAAACATCCTGAAAATCCGGACCACGATGAATCAGTTTATTCGTTATTTTTTGTAAAATGGAGCGTTTTACATGTTCAGAATAATTAAAAATTCCACAAATTCCGCACATTACGTTTTTATGTCCTTTTATTCAAAACGATTAATTTCAAAATAATTGATGGTGTCATCTTTTATGATATAAATATTCAATGCTTGGTGTTATCTTTTGGGGACACACATCTCTGATATGCTCCCAGTCGTTATCATTGAGCTTTTTGCTCAAGGTTACAATAAATATCACGGAAGCTATCATAAAGTAAAGTGGAATAAGCCATAAATTAAAGCTCAGATACATGCCAGTTAACACAACGAACACTGACAAAATGAGCGGCCATACCAATATCGATAATTCTGACCAGTGAATAGATATATTATACGATCGCAGCATATATGTCGCAACAAAGATTCCAAGAATAAAACTAATCATTTGACCAAAGATTACACCATAAACGCCAATGTTAATAATCAATAAAGGCGAAAAACAATAATTGAATAAACCAATTGAACTATGCAGAAGTAATGTCGTTTTTGGTAATCTTAGAGCAAAAACATATATACTCAATATTGAAATGAATGAATAAAGTATTTGGCAAATAGCCATCAAAGAAAGGATCGGCCAACCAAAATAAAATTTGGAACCGCCATATACTGTCATTAGCCATGGGCTAGCAAGAGAAAAACAAATACATACTGGTATAATTATGATATAAAAATAACGCATTGCTTGTCTTGAAAAGTTTTGCATTTCAGTTAATGGTTTGTCTATCAGGCTCAGGCTTCTTACCATTATCGTTGTTGCAAAAAAACCAATTATTTGGTTCAAATAATTGATAAAACGTCTTGCCACACTATACGTTGCTAATAGTTCAGGCGTTAATAACAGTCCAATAAGCGTTTGGTCCAATTCCTTAAAACCATAGCGCATAAATGATCGAATAAAGAGCGGTGTACCATAAATAAATGTTTTCCATAAAGGGGCAACGGGAGATGGATTGAACAATAAATGCCTGATAGAAAAACCGAGTCCAATTACTGGAATTATTGAGGCACATGTTATACCGATAATATATCCTTTAAATCCTTTAATCAGGAAACATGGGATTGCAATACTTTGTTTTAGTACCCCTGCTAAAAAAATCCATTTAGCTATTAATGAATATCTTTCATTAACTTGAGCAATTCCTCTCAATGTAGTGAAAAGTATTGTCAAGGCTGAACCTGGTGCGATAATGAATATCGTCCAAGAGTATGCATCAGTTTTAAGAAACTGGCTTGATATAAATGGCGCAAAATAAATTGTAGCTGTGACCATCCAAAACAGAATGAATCCTTGAACGTATATTGTTAGTTTTATTAAGCCAAATGCCTTGTCGCGATCATGATCTGCTTTTAGTCTTGATGGACAAAACTTGATCATTACACTATTAATACCCAACTCAGAGAATCCATATATTGAAGTCAGTATTTCAAAAATTGCAATAATAGCAATTTCAATATGAGAAAGAACCCGAAAAAGATACATATAACAAAAAAAATTAAAAATACTCAGACAATACTGACTGCCAATCATTTTCAAAGCACTTTTGACTAAAAACCCCCGATTATTATCACTGTCCATATTTAATATTTTTTTCCTTAAACAATCTTGCGATCTGTTCACCCCATATTTTTGATGGATTCATTATAAAGGCGAATCAATTGAAACGCACTATTTTTCCATGAATATTTCCGAACAATTTCTAATCGATTTCTTTTTCCCATTCTCTGACGTAAATCGGGTTGACTTGCCAGTGTTAATAGTGCATCAACCAGTTCATTAACACAATTGCTTGTTACGATTAAACCATTTTCGTTGTGTTTTATCTGTTCAGTTACACCACCAACATTTGTGGCAATAACAGGAAGTTCACAAGCCATTGCTTCGAGGATAACATTCGGAAAATTGTCATATGAAGATGGTAAAACAAAAATATCCGCCGAATTGTAGTATTCGATAACGCAATCTGTTGGATGAGAACCGGCAAAGATTATATTCTTGTTGATTTTTAAAGACAATACCATTTGTTGTAATCTAGCTCTCTCAATACCATCTCCAACTAAAACTAATTGTAATTCCGGCATGCTTTTTATGGCAATTGAAAAGCTCTTTATCAGAAAAGGAAGATTTTTTACAGGAATCAATCTGCCAACAAAAAGAATCGTAATATTTTTTGAAATGCCTTTTCTCGAAGTGTTCATTGGCTTGAACAAATCTGTGTTTACACCAACATTTATGTTCTTGGCGAATGCATCGTATTGTTCTAGATTTTTAAATGCAGCACCATTTGCAATATTGGCAGAATATTGATTCTTCCAAATTAACATCCTTTTTCCCGGTGGCCCGGGCCATCTAACAATTGCTGGTTTATCAATATCCTTCTGGATTTTTGATGCCAATGAAGGTAACGCGCACAATTGAAAAACATCTATGACATCATACTTGCTTTGGCGAATTTTTTTGAAAGCGATTTGTTCAAACAACCATAAATCTAAGCGACGTCCAATTTCACCCAGTGTTAAAGATAAGCGCGTATTTTTTTTCTCTCCCCAATACATCAGCCATCTTAAATAAGGAGATTTGACATAAGTTACAGGAAATTCATTTAATGGTGAATCCACAAATCGAATTTTTCGTCCAGCGAAGAAATGAACTTTATGCCCCAGTGCAACTAGATTTCTGGCGATATTTAAATCAAAATTCTCACCACCTCCACGGGATATACCCATTAGCCGATTGATAAAACCAATATACATTTATTCATCTCTTGTATTATTATTTGAGCGTTTTGGGTTTAGAAGTATGCAATTTATAAATATTTAGATTTCCTATCTTTTCATCTAAATAATATTTATCTACAATATAATTGTAAATAGCACTGGAAGTGTAGTCATATAACCCTTTATTATTATCGTTTTTTGTTTGATCTTCTACAATAACATATTGAACAGAATTTTTCTTTAATGAGGCAATTATTTTTTCTTGCACTTTTTGATTTGTATATCTTTCCCATTCAAGGATGCTTGTCGCTGGTTTTCTATCTGAAAAAAAATAAATTTGAGGCTTTGCTGGAAAAACAAATATTCGATCATTTTTGTGCGTATGTTTCTTTATGTAGTTACCAACTGAAGTTAATAGATTTAACGACATATTTTTTGATCCGGAATAGCCAATATAGAAACTCGTAATTCTCAATGAACTTAATAAAATAACAGATAACAACAGAATTCCGATAAAAACATTCAGATAACAGTATTTTTTTATATTACTTAGCCTTAATTCGTTTACAATATTCTTAAGAGCAATCGCACATAATATTGATATTGATGGGAAAAGTTCAATGTAATATTGATGATACTGCCTGACTGTCAATACATATGATGAAAGAAACAGCCAAAGTATAAGAAACATATCCTTTGTAACCTGCCTGGAAGATATCGATTGAAGTACAATTTTAGTTATTGACGTTGCCAGCAAACACCATATAGGCATTAACATAACCCACTGAAGAAAAATTGCTTTTGCATTAAACTGTGGCTCATAACGATCTGGTGAAAAAAACAAGGATTTGAGAAAGATACCATTAGAAATATTTAGTTTGTAAAAAAATAGACATAAAAGCAATAAGGGTATAAAAAAAGCAACACACAAAGCTACAGTATTCGTTATTTTATTCTTACTTGATATAAAAAAGTTGATCAATACGATCGTTATTAGAGTGAATACTACAGTTTGTCGAATTAATAAAGCGATACCTAAAATGATGCCGATCAAGAAAAAATTATTTATCTTAAACTCATTATTCTTAAAACCGCGCAAAAAAGCATACGATGAAAATGTTGTAAGGATTGATAACAACAAACAATTATTAACACTATAGGCGGAATATCCACCAATTGTTGGTGTATAGATAATAAACAAAGCTATAATACCGGCCAATTTTCCAATGGTATTATTCCATAATGATCCGAGCCTATATACAGCAAAAGAATAAGAGAGCTTTAATAATATATTTACGATGAAAATCGGATACAAAGATTTGCCAAACAAATAGATCAGACAAGCAAATATCAAAGTTAATCCAGGAGCATGAATTTCATCGTAATCAAGGTAAGGAAATATTCCTTCCAGAAATTCAGAACCAAGCGTAGCGTAATACCCAAAGTCTCTTGAAGGCGCTATATTCATGTATAACTGTGAAAAAACAATTGCTACCAAAAAACTTATTATGATATAAAAATAATTTGTATAGCTATTAATGTTCATCAGAATAACCTCTCCTTACTGTAAACTGTGGTTTGTGGTTTAAGCTAATAAAGATTCTTCCAACATATTCTCCGATAACACCAATACACATCAATTGAGCACCAGAAAAAATCGATATGATAACAATTAAGGAAGTCCAGCCCGATATTAGTTCAGCATTTACAAATTTTTCAATAATAGCGATAAAAGCATAAATTAACCCAAAGCATGAAATTATAGAACCCAAAAAAGCAGACATTCTTAAAGGAAGGATTGAAAAGCTTAAAAACATATTAAGCCATAATAAAAATAATTTTTTCATTGTATAATTAGATTTGCCAATAACACGCTTGTTATGTTTAACTTCAATTTTACCTATATTACTTGTGATTTGAAAGATAATCCCATCAATATAGATGAATGGAGAAGAATATCTAATAACTTCATTGACAATGAATCTGTTTAATACTTTAAAACTTGAAAGATATAATTCGCTTGGTTTATCAAGCATAATATTTGCAATAATGCCATTAAACCAACTTCCTATATTTCGAAATAATGAGTGCTCTTTTTGATTATAATATGAATAAACGACATCATAATCATGCTTAATAGCATGATTAATAAGCGTCAGGATTTCATCCGGGGGATTTTGAAAGTCATCATCCATGATTACAACATAGTCTCCATTTGAATAATTCAGACCTGCCATGACAGCATTATGCTCTCCAACATTTTTTGCTAAAGAGTAAAATTTAACAATATGATTATGTTGTTGATAAAGGTTAAAACAGACATCTTCTGAAGAATCAGTAGAATAATCATTTACGAGAATAATTTCAATTTGATATCTATTTTTCATTACAGAAATTATTTTTTCAACCAGATTCTTAATTGTTTCTGCTCCATTATATACTGGAATGACAATGGATATCAGTTTTTTTTGTTCCATGACACAATCTCCTATTATATCAATATAAAAATATTTTTCTGTTCGAGAATGAGTGGGGGGCAAACCTTGTGTTTGCCCTGAAAACGTTTAATGCTAATAAGAAGAAAGGTATAATCCAGATTATATATAGAGAAACCTTTTCTACCAAATAAATTTTTAACCCGTATATTTTTGAGGACATAAAATGCCAATTATTTCCTGAAGACTGATAAATGGTCTTCCATTTTTTTGCTTCTTTTTCCGGTCTTCCCGCTTTAATATATATCTGATATACAAGTTCGGGATCACTTTCTAATTCGCAGAGTGAATGATAAAAAATAACATTATATGTAGGATCAACAACAATCCATTTATTTTCAATTTTAACTTCATTCACAACATGCCCGGAAAGAGCTAAAATTCGTGAACTAATGCTCTGTTCATTTAAAATATTGTTTAACACAAATGCGTGCTGGGAACAAAAACCCCCACCCATTCTTATAGCTTTACTTGTTGTGTACCATTCATATTTGCCTAAATACATTGAAACAAAATATAAGACGTAGTTTTCAAAAAAAGTTGGTTTTGTATATTTAGGGTTAATGATTAACATTCGATCAGTAATTAGTTCATTTAATATTAATAAATAGTCATCTATTGTTTGCTTCTCAGTCTTATAAGCATGTGACCAAAATTTTTTTTCGGATATTGTCCTTAGCTTATCGTCTAAAATATTAATATTATTGTTATCAATGGTTTTGTAGACAAAGAAACCAATGATATTATTAATTATTAAAATAGAGGCAATCAAGGTGGATATAGGTAGTTTTTTCATTGTTTCCCTGTTTTTTTGACTTTTTTAGCGAATTTTTAAAACGCTTCTAAAATAACTTCGGTATCTCCATCAGGCCCTCTATGATTTAATATTCTGGTCATTTCTTCGAGAAAATTCATAGAAGAATTGATAACTCGCACCAGAATAATCAAGTATTGTTTCAGGAAAATCAAGGCACCATGATCTGATTAGCTCTGTATCCATTTATACCGATTCCTTCAGCGACTTAGGTTCATATTCTTTTATACAACAAACGATCAAAACCTATAGCATGAACGATATGAGTTGTCAATCGCACGCCATTTTGTTTTTTTTTATATTTATATCAAACGCTTCAAACCGATAGCGATCACTATAAATGTCGTCAATTGCACCACACTGCCAAACTCTTTTTTTAAATTAAATTAACTCCATCTAATTTTTTCATATTCACTGAGTGCGTATGGATTTTTCGATTTTTCATTTGTTCACCTTTTGAATCTGCTTACACATGCAAAACCTATAAACACCTGAATTCGATAGTATCTTCAAATCGTATGATTTCATTCCAAAAATTATTCAATACTGCTCTCATATCTGGAAACTGTTTAAGCTCCCAGTAATGCGTTGCCAGACAAAACCATCCACTGAATCGGCGACAATGATGAAACGAACTTAGCAAGTCGTTTAGTAAAACTTTTGGAGTCAGGCTATCATGACCATATTCCACATGGGTTAAGAATTTTATTGGCAATGGATACTTTTTTCGATAAAGGATATACCAACATTTTTGATAGATTTTATGAATAAATGTTCTGGGTGTTAAGGGATAGTTGCGGAAAGCGACATGAGAGCTGATATTCATTCCATTATTGATAACAGCCAAATAACCCTCTTTGGAGAATTCATTGTGGGGTGGAACAAAAGTCGTTACAGGTGTGTCAAAAACTTCTTCCAGATATTTTTTTCCTTTTGCAACCTTATCAAATAAGTGCGTACCTTTTTCAAATTCATATCCATCGGGTTCGTCTTTATGGCTGTAACCATGCAGCATAATGTATATATGCCCCTTTTGTATCTCATCCTTCAGAAATTTAACCAGGTCTTTATTATCGCCTATTGGGTAGGTCTGATTTCCTTGCCAGTATTCTTTGGATAATGCGCCTGTTTTTGTATTTGCGTGAAATGGAACAACTGATAATCCAATGGGGCAGGTATCCCATATATTTGAATAGATTTTTGTGATATCATCCGGTTTTGTAAAATAGGAAATATCATCATCACGAATTGAAAAATACATAATACCCATAATTTATAGAAACTGGCTGTTTACTATCCTTTTTTATCAATTATCTCAATGCTTCTGTCGTAACCGAAGACTGTTTAACCTTTATTGTTAATTCTACAATAACTTGATTATCTTCATCAACCTATACATTAATTTTTCAATCTTTTTGTAATTAATAGTCTAAAAACTCTTTGAAAAACAATGTGGATTGATCAACAAAAGTTATTTCCCCTATTAAATATCCCTGATTGCCTGGAGGAATATCAAATTTTAAAACTGAACCAATTACAAAATCAGTTTTTAAGTATTTATCTGCAATTGCTTTAATATCATCAAAATATACCTGGTTGTAAGCATATATGTGTGTATGTTAAAAATTATTACAATAAAAATACATTAATTTCAATAGCTCATACTAAAAATGTTAATAATTATAGGTATCATTTTATATGTAATAAATTTGTGTGTGTATAAAATATCTTTCTTTACTCACTCCGACTCATCAACACCCTGATTATTATCTATTATCTCATCTTCCTCCCAATAGTTATCTTCCTCAGTTATAATTTTATTAATCAATCTCCGGCATGTTTCTGCTTTAACTTGAGCAAACGCTTCAGGTAGATTGTTCCTTAACTTTTCAAGAGTAAAATCACAATTTCTCGCCATATGATTTTTTAGAACCCCCAACATTTTTCGATTGGCTGAAGTTCTGGATGATATTGAGGTGTTCGCAAAATACTGTAACCTTTTGACTCAGCTGGCTCATCAATTTTAAATACTTGTTGAGGTTTAAATAATTTACATAATTTGTACAACTCAACTTTTAACATATCATTACTCCATGGTATTCCATTGTTATCTATCCATTTGCGAAATGTATCCTTTTTAGAATTTGCTTTAGGGAAGGAATCTTCTATAGTAATATTATGATAACTAGCATTGTCCATTATAATAACTGAATTTTTAGGTATATTTGGAAGTAATTTTTAAGTGTTTTCGTTAACAGTTACTAATACTAAACTACTTTTCACAAGTTGAGTTGCAGTCGTACCATGAAGCATTTAATTATACACCTGCAAAAAACAAAATATGTGACAGTGGCCAATGCACTTCAAAATGATGCCTGGGTATCATATAATAATCTGTTTTTCCAGGAATGATTGAACCTCTGAATGCGCCAAAACTAGCTTTATATCCTGAATTATTAATAATTGCAATTACTTTTTTATTGACATCACTTCGTCTGCCAAAAGGCCATGAAAAATATTTACATTGAATGTTGTGTTTTAATTCAAGATCAATTTTTGGACCCATTATTTCTTTTTTCAATGCATCAATTTTTGATATCCGGGCCAGTTTTGGATGTGTTCGGGTATGTGCTCCAATGTCAAATCCTGCATTTGCCATTTCTTGAAGATCACTTGAGCTGGCCATCTCAATAACAGATCCATAGCTTGTCTTTTGTAAACAGAATGTTTTAGCCTCATTGAAATCAGCACCAATATAGTTTGTAGGAACAAAAAAGATAGATGGAACGTTGTTATCAAGTAAAATAGGCACTGCATTTTGTACAATATTTTTGAAGCCATCATCAAATGATAAATGATAATATTTTCCATTCAAAGGGGCGTTGCCTTTTGCTATTGATATAAGAGAATCAGTATTAATAAAATCCGCTGAATTTTTTAATTGGGCAATGAGCTCAGCAAACTGTTTCCTCTGATCATCAAATACATAATGACAATATAAACATCGCAAAAAATTACCATTTGAGGGAGGTGTCAGCATGGACATTGATGAAATAATATTATTCCTGATCGTCCACCTCAATCTTTCATAGATGGAACGTGGTTGATACACAGCGTTATCAGACTCCTGTTCATATTTATTAATCATTTTGATCTCCGATGACGTAAATATTTCTGATACATTTCAATATGTTTGTCGGCAATTAAATCCCAGGTATATTTCTGTTTTACGAGACGAAAACCATTTTTTCCCATTTGTGGAAGGTTGCCTGCGTTTGACAGGAGTCCTCCAATGGCACTACTCAACCTTATTGGATCATTATGACTCACAATCCCTGCCTGATTTTTTTCAACTTCATCAAAATGACAACCAGGAGATATTACAACAGGTGTTTGACTGGCAAGCGCTTCCAATATTGCCATGGAAAAGCCTTCTTCCTCAGATGGCATGCAAAAAATATCTGCGCGTGACAGTAAATCTTTCTTTTCATCACCAAGGATCATTCCTGGAAAAAATACGCGATTTGCGATACCACATTCTCTGGCCTTTTTCATTAAGGCATCTGAAATACCAGATTCATCAGGCCCGGCAATAACCAAAAAGATTTGTTTTTCTTTCTTAGAAATTTCAATAAATGCATCTAACAAACAATCCAGTTTCTTTATCCAATGAAGTCTTCCCAAAAATAAAATGAGTTTTGCATTATCAGGTATATTCATTTTTTTCTGAATAATTCCTCTATGATGCTGCCAATAGTCATTGACATCAATACCATTTGGAATAATATGGCAAGGATTGTTTAAACCCAGTAACTTATAACTTTCCATCTCTTGTTGATTTAGAGCAACTAAGGCTTTTGAGCGTTTTAAAATTTTATTTTCAATCGCATATAAATACAATTTTTTTTTGAAAGATCGATGCTTTAAGTGTTTTTGCTTCAAAACGCCACGCTGGCTATAAAAATATGGGATAGATAGTTTGTTCGCAATACTTGCTGCCACATATGTGGGGTAAGCAAAAGGCAGTTGTGTATGAACAACGTCGATAAAGTCCATTGTTCGTAACAGATGTTTTTTCATTGCAGGCGCATATAAAAAACCGACCGATTTTGACAGATAAGGTATATATGGAAATAACGTTTGAATATAATTGGAATAGTCAAAATACCAAACTTTGACCCCATTAATATCATGCGGAATATTGGGTGTAACGTTCAATTTTTCATAAAAATTTGAATTGGTCGTGCAAACAAAAACCTTATGACCTTTTTTTACGAATGTTTCAGCCAGTGATGAAACACTAATCACCGGTCCACCAATTTTCCAGGCTGGTTTATATGCGTGTATTGCAAATAAAATTTTTAACTGTTTTGAATGATCCATTGATAAAGTTTTTCAAATTTTCTGGCCATTTGTTGTACTGACCATTTTTCAACAAGTTGTCTGGCGATTATGGCACGTTTTGTTGCATCATCCGGTTTAGCAACAAGATCTAAAATTCTATCTGCAGCAAATTCAGGCGTAATTCGATTAACCCATAATGTAGTATTTTCATTTAAAATAGCCCGATGCGCGGGTATGTCTGAAACAATAAGTGGGCATTTACAGACCATTGCTTCTAACAATACATTTGGGAACCCCTCATATTCACTCAACAATACAAATGCCTTTGCACGTTTCATATAATACCAAACACTTTCAGGTGGTACAGCTCCTGTCATAAAAACATGATTATTAAGATTTAAATCCAGAATAAGCTTTTCAAGATGCTGTTTTTGATTACCATCCCCGCAAATAATTAAATTAAGTTCCTGTTTGTGATTTAATTTATATATCGCTCTAATGAGTACGTCAATGTTTTTTAGCTTTTCAATTCGACCTGCATACAAAATAAAACCATTGAGTTGAATCTCATGTTTGTAAATAGAATTAATCGGGTAATGTTCTATTAATTGTAATGGCACACCATTGTGAATAACAACTATTTTTTTGTTTGGATAATATTGTTTCCAATAATTCAACCCATCATTCGAATTTGCCACAATGATCCTTGAAAATCTCGCAATCAGTATGCGAAACAAATGTTTCCAATTTACAGGATAAGCTTTTGAAGAACTTGGCTCCCGAAGCAACCAGTTCGTTTTAGTAAAAATAGCTGCAAGTCCGCCAAGAATGTCCATTTGACGAATCCATGTTTGAACAATATCTGGTTTTCGTGATTTAATTAATCGAAATAACTGTAATA
>Ga0272440_1002540_pt1 | contig 14166 bp, 2 predicted proteins | sample SSMMMBAug17_FD_192440 | JGI IMG/M metagenome (GOLD analysis project Ga0272440, IMG submission 192440) | Marine sediment archaeal communities from Little Sippewissett salt marsh, Falmouth, MA, United States - SSM-MMB-Aug17 | ecosystem: Environmental > Aquatic > Marine > Wetlands > Sediment ...
TTGAGGTTCCAAAACAAACACCCCCCTACCCCCCCTCAAGGGGGGAATTCGTTCTCGGCAAAAAGTTCAGTTCTCTCTATAACACATAATTTATTTATTGGTAAATTCTTTTCTGGAAATCACCTTATTTGATTTTCAATTCAATTTATTAAGAAACTTCGCCAAAACGAAATTCAGCATTCATTAAAAGTATTAATATTATCATATCCACCATGATTTGTAATGATACAGATTTAGTTATAAAGATTTTGGACTGTGTTCCCATATCAAAATTCGTCCTCAACGTACTAATCCACCATGATTTGTAATGATACAGATTTAGTTATAAAGATTTTGGACTGTGTTCCCATATCAAAATTCGTCCTCAACGTACTACTAATCCACCATGATTTGTAATGATACAGATTTAGTTATAAAGATTTTGGACTGTGTTCCCATATCAAAATTCGTCCTCAACGTACTAATGTACGCCTGCGGGTAATTTTGATATGGCGCCTTGCCAAAATCTTTATAACTAAATCTGTAGAATCAACATCTTTTTAATCTCTCATGTAATCCACTTCTCTATTTATCCCAGGTTTTAAAATCAACAGTTAAAATGCTATTATCATTCAGCCACTTTTCAACATCTTCAGAAAAACCATTGGCACTGAAGTAAATGCCATAAACTATAACTGGTTTTTCCATTGAATTTTTTAATAACTCTAATTTATTTAAAAATATTTTGCACTCATCAATACATGGTAAATTTTTTTCATTTCTGTTTTTTGTTTCAAAAGCAACAGCCTTAAAATGGTCATCTTCTTTTTTTATTGCTAAAACATCTATTTCTAATGGAAAAGCCCCTGGTGAATTAATAAAATAGTTCATCCAAATTGTATCAAATGTGATTGTTTCCAATATAACAATATTATTTTCTAATGTATTTTTATTTGTAACAATGGGTCTAATTCTATTTTTTAAATGTTTAATACCTTTTTGTTTTTTTTTGCATTGGTTTAATTCGCGAAGGACAACCAATTCTAACATTCTGCCTTTAAATTCATTGATTTTAGCCTGCATAGATTTTTTATCTTTTTCAAGATGTTCGATCTTTTTATATAATTCACCCTGTACATCTGATTCTTGATTATATATTTCAAAGTTATATTTATGATAAAAAATGAAATATAAAACATCATCAGCAATCCCTTTATAATGATAGGCACTTCTGCCTTCAGTTATTAAATCTCCATAAATCAATTGAGATAATTTTTTTTCTAATAAAGGTTCTTGATCCTCAGTCCAGCCGATAAAGTTAAGGATTTCATCTCTGGCAAATTCTTTATCCCTTTCTTTTGAGAGGGTTAATAGTATTTTTTTTGCATATTTTTCATTTACTTTATCTAATGTAGCGTAAATATATTCAATCCAGGTTCTATGAAGATCACTTTCTTCGTCAATTATTTCATTGGCAAATGTTTTTACAATACCTGAAATAGTTGTGAAATCACGTTCTGGCCAATCAGTTTCTAAAATGGAAGAAATATAATATGGGTTGGATTGTGCTAACATATTAATTGCCATTGCTGATTGTTCAGACAATTCTATTTGATTAAAAACAGCATATTGATAAACTGCTGTCATACCTTCTTCAAAGGTTAATGATGATGGGATAGAATTGACTTTAAGTCTGCCCCCAACAAACATATCACGCATCATCTGTGTCATCCATCCGATATAGCTGCCTGAAACAAGCATCGGACAAAATCTTAATTCAACCAAACCATGAAATATTCCTGGTAAATTATAAGCCTGTATTTTTTCTTCTTTATCTCTATAAAAATATTGTGTCATATATTGTATTTCATCAATCATAATAATAAAGTGATAATGGTCTTTATCATACAGCCAGTAAGGCGTTCTAAAAGCAGTTTGAATTGACTCCTCTTCGTTTTCTTGATGATAATATTTAAGAAATAATTTAATACGTTCAAGTATTGCTTTATTATTAATTTTTTCAGCTCTATGAGAAATAGTATCCCAATCCCATGGTTCTCTGGTTGATAGAAGCGGTTCTCGTGTTATAAACGATAAATATTGAGTCAGACAATTTTTGATATAATCGTTTGCAAAATGAAGCAGGCATATATTTTTATCCTGGATTTCAAAATAAAGGGGAACAATACCATTATTTTGATTCCATACAATATTAAAAAATCGTTCCATGATTGCAGTTTTTCCACTTTTTCGTCTGCCTAAAAGAGCTTTTGATTTAGCACGTTTAATTTTAATCCTGTTTACCCAATTTAATAACATCTCCATTTCTTGTTTACGTCCACAAAAAAGAGAGGGATCTCCAATTCGTTCTTCAATTGCATATATCATTTTGTACCCCCTTAAAATTAAAAACCATTAATGGGCAATGCGTTGCATCAAGCCCAAAGTTACCAGAATGCCCAATTGACAATCCTGATTAATTTCTGACATGCCATCAATGCTTCTTCACTTGATGCAATATATAAATTATCTGCTCAATTGATAAAAATTCATCATGATAAACTTCAGGATATATCGGCGTTTTGTTAATATCAGTTAAATACTGCAACATTATGATGACATCTTTTAAATCAATATTTTTATCATTATTGGGATCATAAATGCATGGCAGCTTATTAATATATTGTTGAATATAAATTACATCTTGAAGATCTATCCTTTGGTTTCCATTTACATCTGCTTCCATATAAAAAGTACCGCCATCATTTCCTGCCAGAATATTTAATGCGATTTGTGAATCAATTAATTCTATTAATCCATTATCATTGAAATCTCCTGGTCGTACAACATTTTGAACGACTAATACAAAGGATGTTTCAGATAATCCATTTAATTCATCTTTGACCGAAATCGTTATGGTTGAAAGGCCATATTTGTGAGGTTTAGGTATTAGAATAATAGACCTGTCCATTCCTGTACCTTTTAAAACTATTTGCGATTGAGAAATCAAATCAGAATTGGACGAATTTGCACTTACGATCAATTTGTCAGCATTTGTTTCAATATCACCAATCGTAAATCCAATGGGTGAAGTCGGGGTGCTTTCATATGTTTCCTGGTCATTTATATTTGAAATGGTTGGAGCGTCATTTACAGGAATGATATTGACTGCAATGGATTGTGTTGTCATTGCGGAATCACTATTTTCTGTTTCGGTTGATGTTACACTGACGATTAATGTGAAACTATTTGTTTCATTCAGTCCAGGAGTGATGGTTAAGGATGGCAATTGTTCTTTTGTCAAAGTCCATGTGCCATCAACGTTTTTAGTTCCTGCAGATAACATTGCATGATCAGGAATTTGAGATACTGTGATATCACTCAATACTTCTGACTGATCTTTATCAACCAATGCTGGCATTCCAATGGTCAGTGGAATAGCTGTATCTTCATGTCCAGAACTATTTGGTGCTGCTACAAACGCTGGTCTATCTGCCATAGGATTTACAAACAGGGTAAATGTTTCACTATCTGATACCCCAAGTTCATTCGTCATGGTAATTGTGATTGAAGTTGATCCTGATTGGTCAGGCAAAGGATTAAGTGTTAAAGTAAAATTTCCTTGATCACAGACAGAGCTTATTTGATCAATTGGAAGTAAATCGGTGTTTGATGAGGCTATATTTTGGGATAACTCACAGACATCTGATGATAAATTAAAAGCAGTGTAATTTATTGTATGATTAACAGTATCTTCGTTTATTATAACATCTTGAATTTCTGAAATATCAGGACGATTTTTAATAATAAGATTAAAGGTTGAATGGCCCAGAAGTTCTTTTGACGTATTCACTTTAATGGTAAGATTACTTCTGATTATTTCTTGAATTGTTGGCGTAAAGTTTAAATCAAAATACTGGCAAACATCTCCGGATAAGGTCTTATAGAGAAGGTTGTCATCATTTATTTTAAATCCATCTGCTGTTATTAAATCTATATTTGAAGATAAAACTGTAATTGTAATTATTTCTGATGAAGAATCAGTACAAAGATAAAATTTAACATTATCAATTGGCGTATTATGAAGATTTTTTTCATTTTCAACATAAATACCAGGTTGACAATATATTGTACCATTTTCACCATTTTTACCAGATGCATTTGCCATGCCCCCCGCAACACTCAATGTTCCATTAAAATTGCTTTCAACAATGCTATGAATTTCGATTCTACCACCACCGCCGCCACCAGTTGAATAATCGCTATATTGCCCGCCATCTCCTCCTGTTGCTTCAAATGTTCCAGAGCCTGAGAATGTCTCTGTCCATATCAAGATGTCTCCACCAGCGCCCCCACCAGCTTTTAAATAACCATCAGCGCCATTTGCAGAAATAGTGCCATTATGAATTAATTCTTTAGTAGTAAAATTAATTATACCACCGCCATCACCTCCAATACTGGATTCATCATATGCTCCTCCTCCAGAACCTGGATTCAACGAATAAGGCCAATTACAATTTTTACAATAATAACCATAAATAGATGCAATATCACTATCATGGCACACGCCGCCTAAACCACCATGCGATCCACCTGCACAGCCAGAGCTGCCTCCTGTTGTCGTATTTCCATTCGTAAGACCATAAGATGACAAATTGCCGCCACTATATCCGCCTAAATACCCTCTTCCATTAACATCAATTCTACTTGTTGAATCAATTGTAATCCTGTAATCAACATTTATTTTTATTGAGGATTTTTTCCGAGAAATCCAATAAGTATAGAAGTCTAAACTGTAAACTGTATTTAAATTTGTTTCAGCATGAGTTAGTACTGAGCTGTTTTTTAAATCCAATGAGTTGATATGCATAGAACTATCACATTCACCCTGAGTTAACCAGCCATTGTCAAGGGTTAAATTATTTTTTATAGTTGTTACTGATTCATTAAAAACTTTTGCCCCATTTGAAATTGTTAAACTATGCAGGGTTTCTAAATAGGTTTGATAATATAAAAAATTATGACCTGTCAGTAGTAGAGGCGTGCTTGATTCAGAAACGTTCAAATGATTGTTGTTATCTATAATTAAAATCCCTTCATCCGAATTATTTTTATTTATATAGATGGTACCTGCACCGCCACATCCACCAGAATAGTTGTCATTTCCTCCATAAGCAGTTATTATTCCTTCAAATTCATTTGTCGTATGGCTCAAAATAATTCTGCCTCCACCACCTCCGCCACAAGGATAATCAGGATATTGACCAGCATCACCTCCATTGGCAGAAATAACGCCATTACCTTTTAACGTGCCAACAGACATTTTAATTCTGCCGCCAGCACCACCTCCAGCTTTTTTTAAATCAGGGCATAAGCCATTTGCTGAAACAATTCCATTATTAACTAAATTCCCAGAAACTTTGAGATACATAATTCCTCCACCATTACCTCCAGGATTATTGGCATCATATGCACCTCCACCTGCACCTGGTTCTACAAAAAAATAGAAATTATCATATGAAAACCCTATCTGACTGCTTGAATTTCCATGTCCGCCAATTCCGCCATATGACCCCCCTGCGGTAGATGAACTGCCATTAATTATTTGATTTCCAGTGGTGCGTCCAAATATTGAAGGATTGCCTGGTTGATATCCGCCTAAATAACCACGTCCATCAACGTTGATGGAAGAATTTTCTTCTATTATTAGATTATTTACATCAAGAGTAAGTCCAGAAATTTTTGAATCTTTTGAATCTGAATGTGTTAAAGTTGAATTCTCTTTTATTTCTATTGTATTTGATTTAACATTTACAAGATCAAATGATACAAATGCTGAACCAGTTAATACAATAGAATTAAAATCATTTAATACAATTATATAATCATCTCCAGGATTTACATATTCTTCAAATGTTGATTTATAAACAGAACCCGATCTTTTTTTCGAAATATGAATATTTAAAGTATTTTCAGTGTTTCCATATATATAATACTCATCATAAGTCCATTCATCAAAAGCTATGATATGTTTTGGGTCAAATAATAATGTGCATCCTGCAAACTGATTTTCAATCCATGATGCATTATTATCAGTTAATGTCATTTGATTGATATCATCTATTGTACCTGATTCTAAAAAATATGGCTCTGGCGTTGAATAATTTTTTGTTTTATTGCCATTATTATCAACAACAAGACTATTTTGGTCATTGGACAAATTATGATAATATATTGTACCAGCTCCACCAGCATCACCTGTGCTGTATTTTTGTCCACCATAAGCTGATATATGACCATTAAATGTATTTGTTTGATAAAAAATTGCAATTCGACCACCACCACCGCCACTTATACCAAAATTTGCATAATTACCTGCGTTTCCACCATTTGCTGTTATTGTACCTGTGCCTGAAAAACTTTCAGTTTTAATGTATATACTTCCACCTGCTCCACCACCAGCATTATTATTTAATCCATCCCCGCCATTCACTGAAATAATGCCATTATTTATTACATCGGTGGCAGTAATTCTAATAACTCCACCACCATTTCCACCTTTGTGATCACTATTGTATGAACCGCCACCTGACCCCGGTAAATTCGCAACATTCAAAATTCCATAAGCATGTCCTTGTTGACCATTATCAGCAACACCTCCAAGCCCCCCATGTGATCCGCCATAACATTTTGAACTTCCACCTGTTATTGTATTGCCTTTGGTTCGTCCAAATTCTGATGTATTAGCTCCCTGATATCCGCCTAAATATCCACGACTATCACCATTAATCCGGCCGCCGGTTTCTATTGTAAGATTATCTTTAATTGTAAAATCAACTAAATAAGTATTCTCAGTATCTGTTTTTTCATGAACCAGCGTGGCATTATTCTTAACAACTAAACTATCAAATGAATGTGTACCATTAATTGTAACTGTTATTGGATGAACACCATCGCCAATAGCTAAATTCAGGTCTTCGTATTTTAAATCATTGACATCAATATATAAATCTTCTGTTATCAAAACAAACCTGTCGAGTATTTCTAATGTAAAAGTTGTCATTGTTGATGACTTATCTAAATCATTAACAATAATAGAAATATTTGTAGTACCTGTTAAATCTTGATTTGGGGTGATTGTAACTGTTCTATTTGAATCAGTTCCAGTAAATACAATATTGTCTATTGAAACCAGTTTTTCATTTGAGGATATTGCAGACAATGACAATGAAGATGTGCTTGTATCAATATCATTTATTGTAAAATTAATTGGATTTATTAAATTATTCATGAAATTTGTTTGATTGGGTATTGCACTTATTTCTGGAGGATCGTTTATAGAGCTGACATTAAGATTAAAACTTTCAGAATATGTCAAGCCAGTAATAAAATTACCATCGGAAACGCTGATTGTGATTGTTGAAAATCCAAATTGATCTTTTGCAGGCATAATACTTAATAATCGATTTTCATCAGATCCTGAAAGCATTAAATGTTTATCAGAAATTAAATTTGGATTATCAGATACTATTGAAATCGATAAATTATTTGCCTGTGTTTCACTATCAAAAACTGAGAAAGGAATTGTAATTGACATGTCTTCATCACATGTCTGATCGTCAATATTCGTAATTGTTGGGATGTCATTAACTGGATTTATATGTAATACAAAATCTGTTGAATTAAATAGTTCACCATCACTCACCAAAACTGTAATTGTTAAATCACCATTTTGATTATATTCAGGACTTATGCTAATTAATCTATTTGCACCATTACCAGTAATGATAATACTTGAATCCTGCACAAGTTCTTTGTTGCTTGAAAAACCAGTAACAGTTAAGTCAATTGGATTTGATTCCATGTCCTGAATAGTAATACAAATTGGTGGATCAACTGTTGTGTCCTCTGGTATTATTATATCAGAAATTTTTGATATTAATGGTCTGTCATTTACAGGCATTACATTTACAGTAAAAGATACATGATCTGAATAACCTGATTTATTGATCAATGTAATAGATATTGATGCGGAACCATATTGATCAGGCAAAGGGTCAAGTGTTAATGAAATGTTGTTCGATTCGCATATGGTCTTAATGCTGCTTAATGGAACTAACGCATCATTAGAAGAAACTATAATTTGAGTATAATCACATGGATCAGATAAAGGATTATAGGCTGTATAATTTACTGTATGAATTGTATCTTCATTGATTGTAAAACTATTTATTTTTGAAATTTCAGGCTTGATTATAATTGTTAAATCAAATAATTCTGCTGCTATAATTCTTTTGGAATTCTGAACATTTATGTTTATAGATGCCTGCCCCTGGGATTCTATATTTGGAGTAATCGTTAATGTTATATAATATGATTCTCCTGAAATCGCATCAAATGAGACATAATTGAGTCCTGTTCCATTTAAATTACAATTTTTAGATAAAACTAAATCCTGGTTTGATGATAAACATGAAACAGTTATGTTTTCTGTTTCAAGAGCAGTTACAGTAAAACCAATAGAATCAATTGAAGTATGATGTTGAGTGATTTGATTTTCAATCTCTGATATTATACCAATAATTTTACTTGTTCCTTTTTCTCCATTTTCACCAGATAGGTAAGATAAACCACCATCAGCATTGAAAGTACCGGTAAATTGATTTTTATCTTCTAATAATGCATAAATTCTACCGCCTCCACCACCACCAGTGGAATAATTACTATATTGCCCTCCATCGCCACCTGAAGATTCAATTATTCCATTGCCGCTCAATGAGTGTGCATTTATTTTTATGCTTCCTCCTGCCCCTCCACCTGCTATTGAACAGCCGTCTCCACCATTAGCTGAAATAATTCCATCAAGATTTAAACTATCAGTCGTAATTCTTATTAAGCCTCCGCCATTGCCTCCTTTTTGATTATGATTATATGAACCGCCACCTGCACCAGGGTAGTTTGGATTATTAATATCACCATAAATATATCCTTGTTGTCCAAAAGCACCTGACCCACCAAAACCTCCATATGAACCGCCATAACATTTTGAACTTCCATTTGATATTATATTGTCTTTTGTTCTTCCAAATTCTGAAAAATTATCACCTTGAAATCCACCTAAATACCCTCGTTCATCAGCAATTATCCTGCTTGATGAATCAATATCTATACTTTCTTCACATACTATATCAATTTTTGCTTCTGTATTTGAGGTGCAATACTCATGTGTTAAAACAGAGTTTTCATACATATTTAACAAAACAGTTTGAAGTTGAGGTGAACCTGCATTAAATGTAAATTTTGAATTTTTTAAATACATGGTCATGACATATGTTAATGATTCTGTTGATACTCCAGAATCATACAAGAAAAGCCCGCCCAATCTCGTTAGATCATTTGATAAAGGTGTGCTTGATTCAGTAGATTCAAGATTATTATTATCAATTATAAGCGTTGTTTTATCAGAGTTTTTGATACTATTGTCTCGATAAATTGTTCCTGCACCGCCATTTGTTCCATTTTCATTTTTTAAGCCGCCATGAGCAAAGCAATGCTTTGGATTTCTATTTGCATTTAATATATTACCACCGAGGGAGGCATAATGTATAGAAATTCTGCCTCCACCGCCGCCGCCTGTATCACATCCTGTATAAACACCTCCATTACCACCATTTGCAGAAAGATATCCATCACCATAAATTAAATTACAATGTATTTGTATAGTACCGCCAGCACCACCTCCCCCTTTATTTATACCTGCGTTATTACCATTTGCAGAAACAGACCCATCAATTTTAACATCACCATCAACCTTTAATATTATTACACCGCCGCCATTGCCGCCTTTATGATTTGAATCAACAGCGCCTCCTCCAGCCCCTGGATATATTGGATTTTGAACACTTCCATATGAAACTCCAGAAAATCCATTTATATCTGAACCACCTGTACCGCCATGAGATCCTCCACTTACATTTGAACTACCATTCTTAGTTGTATTACCATAAGTTATTCCTGTATAAGATAAATTTCCTCCCTGGTAAGCGCCTGAAAAACCTCGTCCATCAACATTTATCTGCCCGCCTGTATCAATTGTTAGATTGCCTGTAATAGCCAAATCCATAAAATAGGTCATATTTGTTGATATTTCCTCATGTGTTAGCCTTGCATGATTCTTAATTAATAAATTTTCAAATGTATGTGAACCATTTAGCGTAACAGTTATTGGATTAATGCCATCACCAATAGTTAAATCAATCGTTTCAAAATTTATATTTTCAAAATCTATATAGTGATCTGTTGTTATTGTTCGAGACTTATTTACTGTTAATTGAAATGTTTGTGTTTTAGATAAATTTTCAGGATCATTTAAAATGATCGTAATATCAGTAATGCCAGAAACTTTTCTAATTGGTGTGATTCTCACAGTTCTATTTGATTCAGTACCGCTAAATATAATATTTTCATTTGGAACTAATATTTCATTTGAAGATAATGCTGATAAAGATAATGAAGATGCATTGGATTCAATATCATTAATTGTAAAACTGATTGGTTCTGTTGACACATTCATATAAGTTGATTGATCTGGTATAGTACTCATTTCAGGAGAGTCATTTATTGCTAGTATATTAACTGTAAATGCAGTTGTGTGCGTTAATCCATTTGGATCTTTTGTTAATATATTAATATTTGATGATCCATATTGATTCTCATTCGGTGTAAAATCAATACTGCAAGCATTTTCAATACAAGCAATTGAAATATCATTATCTTTGATTAATGTTTGATTATTTGAGTAGGCTGTCGTTGTTAATGGATCACCATCAATATCTGTTGTTGTAAAGCTTATTGAATTTGATTTAGTATCTTCATCAACAGTTTGATCAGAAATAGAGCCTATTTCAGGAGGATCATTAACTGCTGTTATCGTAATATCAAATGATGTTTGGATAGTATTATTGTATAAATCATTTGCTGTCACTGTAATGTTGACATGCCCATTTTTATTTTCAAGTGGCATAGCAGTAATGGTATAATATCCTTTATTACCTGCATATCTTATATTTTTATTTGGAAGTATCGTTTGATCTGATGAAATAAATGTAATTGTATAATCATTTTCTGGAGAATCACTATCAGTAATAGAAAAATACGCTGATAGCTCTGTATCTTCATTTATTATCCAATTATCAATATTTGAAACAAATTCTGGAGGATCATTTATTTCATTAATATTAACTGTAAATTCAGTTGTATGGGTTAAGCCTGCTGTATCTTCTGCAACAATAATTATATTTGCAGATCCAAATTGATTAGAACCAGGAGTAAAATTTAAACTGCAAGCATCACCAATGCAAACAATTGACATATTATTATCTGATATCAATGTTTGATTTTTTGAATAAGCAGTAATTGTTAAAAGATTTTTATCGTCATCTGTTGCACTAAAGCTAATTGAATTAGATACAGAGTTTTCTTCAAAGGTTTGTGAAGGTATATCTATAATTGATTTTTTATTAAGAATTGCCCCATCAGGTCCAACCATGTAAATATTATTCTTAGAAGAAGCCCAAATGCCATGCATAAGACTGACACCAGAAAATTTGTGTTTCCATGTATTACCATCATAATGGATGAAGCAATTACTGCCTTCGCCTGTTGCATATACATTTGTGCCAGAAGTTCCCCATACTGAGTGATAATTGTAATTCAAGCCGGCATTCATTGATGACCATGATTTCCCATCAAAATGAATAATCGTACTTGATTCACCAACAACAAATATGTTACTTGCTGCTGAACCCCAAATACTTTTTAAAACAGCAGAAGTTCCAGAATCAATTGATGACCATTGGCTGCCATCATATTTTATAATTGTACCTTCTTTACCAACAGCATAGACATTATTGGGTGAACTACCCCATACAGAATAAAGGTCATTTGAAGTGCCACTACTCAAAGCCGACCATCCATTATCACTATAATGCATTATTGTTCCATTTAAGCCAACTGCAAAAATATTATTTTCAGAGCTCGCCCATACACCATATAGTTGTACTGGTGATCTACTTTGCATATTAGACCAATTATTACCATCATATTGTATTACGTCAATTCCAGCAGCATACATTTTATTTTCTGAGAGTCCAAAGATATGTTTAAAGTGACCTCTTGCAGCATCCTTAAAAATCCATTCACTGCCATTATAGTGATAGGTTGTGGCATATTCGCCAACTGTAATTATATTACTGGGTGAACTTCCCCATATAGATTCTATAGATAAATTATATCCACTACTCATTTCAGTCCATTGATTATCATAATAATGAAAAATATTGCCAGTATCACCACAAACAAAAATATGATTTTCTGGGTCAAGCCATAATCCGCCTAATTTTTTATTATTAATATCAATGGTAATTTCAGACCATGTTGATCCATTATAATAAAGAACTTTTTCTTCACTAACAGCGTAAATATTATTTGATGAAGTACCAAGAATTTTAAGAATATTTTGATCAGATATACCATTTTCCATTAATGACCAGTTATTACCATCATAATGCAATATTTTACCATTATAACCAGCAGCATAAATATTATTGGAATCAATCCCCCAAATAGTATTTAATGTACCATTAGCTTCTGACATAATTGACCATTCTGAGCCATTATAATGAATAATTGCCCCTAAACTGGTGACAGCAAACAGATTATTATCATCTGTACCCCACATATCCAGAATAATATCATTAAAACCTAAAAACTTAAGAGTCCAGGTTGAGCCATTATAATGAAAATAACGACCACTTGTAATAGAAGCATAAACACTATTTGAAGATAAGCCCCAAACATTAAAAAAATTATCATAAAATCCAGTATTAACTTGTTTCCAGTTATTACCATCATAGTGAATAAATGTACCATATTCACCAGTTGCGTATATGTCATTTTCTGAGCTGCCCCAAATTGAATTCAAATTTTTTTGAGCGATTGTGGTAATTTTTGTCAATGTAATACCATCATAATGTACGACAGCACCATTATTTCCAACTGCATATACATTATTTTCTGAAGTTCCCCACATGTCATTTAAATCATTTCCTTGAGGAAATGGATTAATCCATGTCCATTCATTATCGTTCTTTATGCCAACTTCAGGAGGGTCATTAACAGATGTAATCGTTAAATTAAAAGATGTTGTTGCAGTGAGATTATCAGAATTGGTGATCATAACAGAAATATTGACTACACCATTCTGGTTTTCAGCAGGTATTGCTGTAATATTGTATATTGAACTATAGCATTCATATCCTATATTTTTAACTGGTAAAATTGTTGTATCTGATGAGGTAAATAATAATGTATATTCACAAGAATCGGAATTTTCGTCTTCTACTGTAAATACAATATTATTTATTGATGTATCCTCTTGTATGCTTTGATCAGGTATCAAGCTTATATTTGGATAGGTTTGTGAAGCATAACCATAATTTCCATTGCTAATTGAAACTATAGTTAATAAAATGAATGCCGAAAAAACATAATTTTTTTTAAAAATATTTTTCATTTTTTAAAAACTCCATACATTTATTTTATAAATTCTACTCTGGCAGATTAAAAATAACATATTGATTTAATTTAAAATACACGAAACTCTATAAATCAAAATTTATTGTAATTTCAAATAGTTAAATTCCAGGCTGTCAAAGTAGAATTAATAAATTGGCAACATAAACAGGTTGAATTCGCATTCGACACATATCTACAACAGATACAACTTCACGAATAGGTCTAAAAGTTTTGTGTTCTTTAAATTTATTGAAAACATTGTAAATTATAACAAATCTTGAGGAAACTAATTTTTAGCCCTGAAAGGGCGTTACAGACCTCTCACTTTTTCTATTCCTTTTTCTATTCCTAATTCTTCAATATTTTGTAACATTTTAGCCTCCAAAAAGAATGCTGATTATTATGCAAGTTGATATGGTAATGAAATATTAAATTTTGAAGCAATATTTTTAATATAATCTGCACCAACACCTGTTAATTTAACTATTTGATCAATATTAACCATGCCAGATTTCATTATATTTAGTAATACTTCATCCCTTCCTTCTTCTCTTCCTTCTTTTCTTCCTTTTTTTATTCCTTCTTTTATTCCTTCTTTTATTCCTTTTTCTA
>Ga0272440_1002541_pt1 | contig 14165 bp, 11 predicted proteins | sample SSMMMBAug17_FD_192440 | JGI IMG/M metagenome (GOLD analysis project Ga0272440, IMG submission 192440) | Marine sediment archaeal communities from Little Sippewissett salt marsh, Falmouth, MA, United States - SSM-MMB-Aug17 | ecosystem: Environmental > Aquatic > Marine > Wetlands > Sediment ...
TGTTCGCCCATCGTACATAGGAACGAAAGCGTTATTCGTTCGAGGGCGAACATAAGGTTCGCCCCTACATCGGGCTGGCACATAAGTAAATGGTTTGCCCCTACTGTTATTCATGAAAAATCATCAATACATCTGACAAAGATATTATCCCATTACCATCAATATCTCCCGGCAGATGATCACATTCAAAAGTATCATAAGAGATACCCACTGGTAACAAAGACACTGATGTATCAATCGCGGTTACATAAGGTATTCTTTTTTGGATATACCCCTCTTTTTCAAGCAATAAGGTGTGAATGCCAAAAGGTACATTGTCAAAAGAAAAATAGCCTGAATTATTGGAAAAGGTGCTTTGATTATTTGTTAAAATCGTAATTTTAACACCAGACAGATGCTGCATAGTGCCAGTAAGATCTGTTTCTACGCGGCCTTCGATATGTGCTGGATTCATGTCAGGTAAATCGTTATCTTTAATTTCAAACCAATCATCCGATGGACTTACAGAGTAGCGGCCTTCAACCTGATCCCAAATGTGGCCTGATGCCATCATTTCGAGAATTCGGTCATCAGATGTACTGGCTGATGCACCCAAATTGCCTGTTTTTTTTCTTTGATTGAAGATGTTAATTGTACATTCTATTGGTGGATCGAAAGCAAATGACCATAAATAATGATTACGTGCAATATTATGTTTCTTTTGAATATTTCCTGCTTCACCATAATACCAGGGACGAATACTGGTTTCTGCTGCTTGCAATCGCAATGGCGCGTTATTATCGCCAACACCGCCCAAATCCAGAGCAGATGTATTGTATAACTCTAATGCACAACCATTAGGCGCATGATAAATGAGTTCCAATGTATACCACAAACATCTTTGAGATACACGATCTGTAGCGCCATCATTGTTTTCATCCTTCAAATAGTATTTTTCGCCTTTTGTCCATATCGGTTCTAAAAGAGCCATGCGATTGATCCAGATGCCCTTTTCTTTTAATTCTTTTGCAATACATGTCATTACCTGATTTCCCAATGAATGCCCAATGAACCGAATATTTCTACCCATATTGTCTTTCAATGCATGATAAACATAGGGAAAAAGAACATCAACAACATTATTTGCCTGAATGGATGTTCCTGAAATATTGACTTGTCTGTTGAAATCAACAAAAGCGCCATCAGCAAGTTTGTATCGGCTGCCCTGAGGACCATCAAAACTCCAAATTTTGGCCTCAGCATCCTTAATTTCTGTTTCTTCAGACCATTGATTCCAGTATAAAATGCCAGTATTCCATCCTTTGTCAATCCAGCCATGGTTGGTATATACAACAATTTCTTCATCAGGTGCTTCCAGCAAAAATGTTTCGCGTTCATAGTTTCGTTCAACAGCTTCTTGTTTCCATCCATGGGTATATATCATTGTTGGTTTTTGTGGATCATAAAAAGTATTAGACAGGCCGGGGATATATTTTTCACATTGACCCTCTTTTCCAAACCAATAGAGACCATAATCAAGATTTCGTGTTTTCAGATGAATACAGCCATTGGGCAAGGCATTGCCTGATGTATCAAAAAGATTTTTGCAATGAATGGTATAATTGTTGTCAGGAATCATCATTTCTTGAGGAATTAACATTGCACTGCTGCCAGAAGTATGCAGTCTTGATGAAATTATAGTGCCTGCACTGTTTGTCAAATAAAAATGGCTCGATACCAGGCTTTCGGGTTGAATATCATGATTAAAAATAATTTTTATGGGCGCATTGACTTCAATGTCATGAATTGTTCTGTCAAAGTTTTCAGAGCGCTCAATAACAACAGTAACAAAAGAATTTGTTTGATCATTCTGAATGCTTCTTTTTGCTTGATTTACAATTGTTGATTTATTGGAGAGTAATTTCAATGTATAAATTAATTCAGTCAAACCAATGATACCATCATTATCCACATCTCCATTAACAGGACAAAGGCAGTTGTCCAAATGAAGATCTGCTTCTGGTGTGACAGTTGTTTGATCAGCTTCAACAAGAATATTCTCAAGTATCAATGGTTCAAAATTGGTTTTTGTGATTTTGATATTATAACTGCCAACCGGTACATGGTTTAGACTGAATTGTCCCATACTATTTGTCTGCGTTGTTTGACCTGTTTGAACAATAGTTACTGTGGCGCTGGCAATTGTTGTAGACATTCCCAGTACAGAAGTTGCAACCTGGCCAGAAATTTCTCCATTGATAACGCCCAGTTTGCGTAATTTAGCTTGAAATTCAGCACCAGAAGCGGCACCTTCAGGGTAAAACACTGCTGGTTTACCAATGGGCGCGTCAACTTCAATCCATTCTCCGGATGTCGGGTTGCCATACACTTCTTTGGACCACACATGCACCCATTTTCCTGATGGTAGATACAATCGGACATGATTGTCGTGTTTATTGGTCACAGGTGCGACCAATAACTCAGAACCGAACATCCATTGATATTTCAGATCAATCATATTGGGATCATCAGGGTAATGAAGCATCATATGCCTGACCAATGGATAGCCTTTTTCATAAGCCTCGTTCATTAATTTTTTACGATATGGTGCAAGCGCCTTGTAAACCTTTGCAAAACGAGAAAATTGTGCGTAACTGTCTTCATCAGAATAAAATTGTGCATTGTCCTGAGGGCCAAGACCTTCATGGGTTCGATATACTGCGGTAAATGCATTGGCTTCCATCCATCGCAACAAAAGGCTTTTTTCTCTGCGATACAGCCCAATCCAACTGATCCAATTGTCCAGGCCAATGGGGCCAAGAAGCTTTTCAAGGTTGTATCCAATAGAGGTATACCCGCCAATGTCGCTGTGATTAATACTTAGTCCAGACAAGCCGCCAGAGATCAAACCTTTAATCGCACTCATGAAACCATCGTGCGCATCCCATGTGACCATCTGATCTCCTTCCCAAAACAAGGTTGTATATGCCGGACTTTTTGTATATCCTGCTCTATTAAAAAAGACGATTTCAGATTCCATTCCCGCTTCCTGAATCGCCTCACGACCCAGTTTGACCCATTCTACCATATATTGGTTATGATAACTTGGTGCTTGACCTGATTCCAGAACCGCATCAAATGGAAGCGCCTCAGCAAAGTCATGCATCCATCCATAAAAGCCATTGGCAATTAATTCATCCTTGATAACACCTTTGATCCAGGTGCGTGCTTCAGAATTGCTCAAATCAATTAATAGAGATGGAAAAGTTGTCACTGTAATAAAATAGGGGGTGCCATCAGATTTTTTAACATAATAGCCATGATCCAGAGCTTCTTGATATAGATTTCGAGGTGCTTTGTAATCACTATCATTGGGGTCAACCAAAAATGGATTGATATAGCCCATCATTCGAATATTTGATGATTTCAATTCCTCAACGAGTTCGTTCCAATTTGGATAACGTTCGGAATTCATCACCCAATTCCACCAGAGTTGTTCACCAAAACCAACATCACGCTTACCAACCCAATCCTGAACCCAAAATGCAGCAATGGGTGTATCGTGTGCTTTCAGCTCTGCCCATTTTCTACGAACTTCATCGGTGCCGCCTTCCATGCCGACAATCGCACCGCCTTCATTTAACCAGTCAGGCAATGGAATCATACGTCCGCAGTATTCGGTATATCTTTCAATCAAATCCAGATAGGATTCACCATAAAGTATGCGTCCAATCATTTGAGATCGGTATAATTTTATGGTCACTTCAGAATCCTTTTTTAAATTAAACGTGGCATATTCTGTTGTTTCCAAAAACATAGAACGAAACTGGGATGATATATATTGGGGGACGGCAGTATATGTTGTAAAAGCGTTTCCGCCAGCACCTTTAGCAAAGAAGTTAATAATGCCGGTGATCGGTTGCCTTCCGCGCCCAAGACCGCCTTCCTGACTGATAATAGGAACCTCATGTCCTTTTAGGTTTAAATGGGTGAATTGTTCGCCAAACCCAAAAAATTGTTCTGAAGGCGTTGTTGCATAATGAAGGTATACAATTTCACATTGGGGGTTACGCACTGTAATATTAAATTGGAGATGCCCCGGCAATACTTGAGAAAAAACTATTTCTGTATCTGCCTGAATCTCACCCGATTGGTCGGACAATGTACCCGTAATTATCAGATTTTGATCTACCTTATTTATATCGGCAACAATCTGATTGATTAATGGGGTCTGGATTTCTTCATGAACGTCAAAGGAACCTCGATTTTCATGCACTTCAATGTGGGCTCTGGCTGCTGAAAGAAACTCTTTTCCTGGAATTGTTTCAAAAACAATTTTTTCGGTATTTAGGGCATGCCGAATGATTATGTGGGATGGATTCATTTTCCAATCCAGAATAAAATCGCCAAGTTGGATGGATTGATCTGGAATACTTGATTGAATACTGGCATTTGAAATGCTTGCAAATGCCAGGGTCATCATACATACAACCAAAAAAAACTTTCTATGAGACATGATACCTCCTTATGAAAGGGCTGATGGTTAAAAATGCTCGTGTTGTGGGTTTTTGTAATTAGGCGATCATACGTTTTCGGGTAGAAAAAAGTCGATCATAGGTTCGATGCCGATAAATGTCCGACTTTTTGGGAATGCGTTCTTTTCGTCTCTACACATTTTTTTTGAACGATAACGATAAATTGAGCGACTTATTTGAATCCCATTCCTTAGGAATGATTGAATAATAAGTTCCTCATTTTCTTATTTACAAGTCCAATGTAGGGGCGAACCTTATGTTCGCCCATCGTACATAGGAACGAATGCGTTATTCGTTCGAGGGCGAACATAAGGTTCGCCCCTACATCGGGCTGGCAAATAAGAAAATGAGGAACTTATTTTCAGAGAATTCCTTAAAAACGTTTGAAAAATAACAATAAAATATAGGTTGCTTTTATCTTTCATGTAGGTTAATTTATTTTCAAATTTCAATGCGAATAGATTATTCTTCATAGAAATTTAACAATTATCATGTAAGCTATGAAAATGTCAACAGGCCGTCCCTGAAATAAAAGTCACTCAAAGGGAACAAGGGCCTTAAAATAACCAGAAACAAATGGAGGTCATTAATGACAGAAACACAGATTCCCGGATTAAATATAATTGAGGATGCTTTTGAATACTGGATTGATACATTCCAGCGAAGTGTTCTTTTTTGGGATACGATTCGAAAACGTGGCAATACTTATTTGGAACATTTACATAAAGGGCAGCCACCCGTCTTAATTTTCGATTACGAGGTCTTGATCGATGGCCGAACATTAAAAAGACCTGTGAATTATTCCCTGTCTCGAATACTCCCACGTGAAGGCCAAACGACAGATCCCAATAAACGCCCAATTGTTGTAATTGATCCCCGTGCCGGTCATGGGCCGGGTATTGGGGGAACGAAGGAAGCATCTGAAATTGGCCTGGCATTGAAGGATAGTCATCCTGTATATTTTATCTTTTTTTATACAGATCCGGTTCCCGGACAAACCTTAGCAGATGTTAAAAATGCAGAAATTCACTTTCTTGAAGAAGTAAGGAGAAGGCATCCCAAAGCAGATGAACCTTCGGTGATCGGAAATTGTCAGGCAGGATGGGCTACAGCCTTATTGAGTGCAGATCGTCCCGATATAACAGGTCCTCTCGTTTTAGCTGGCTCTCCATTATCTTATTGGGCCGGTGTAGATGGCTCCAACCCCATGCGTTACCGCGGTGGTCTTTGTGGGGGGGTATGGTTATCATCTTTTATCAGCGATTTGGGAAATGGGGTTTTTGATGGCGCCAATCTTGTACTAAATATGGAATTGTTAAATCCTGCAAATACAATTTGGACCAAGCAATACAATCTTTATAGAAAAATTGATACTGAAGAACCACGTTATCTAAATTTTGAAAAATGGTGGGGCGGATTTTTCTGTATGACTTCAGAAGAAATTCACTTTATTGTTGACAGCCTGTTCGTTGGCAACAAGCTCGAACAGGGGATGAAAATGGAAGATGACAGCCTTATTGATTTGAAAAACCTTGATGATCCGGTTGTTGTCTTTGCATCACAGGGTGATAATATCACGCCGCCGCAGCAAGCGCTCAATTGGATTATCAAGGTGTATGGCTCAATTGAAGAAATCAAACGTCGACAGCAGGTGATGGTTTACATGGTGCATAAAAAAATTGGACATCTTGGCATTTTTGTGGCATCAAGTGTTGCTAAAAAAGAGCATAAAGAAATTATCGGCAGTATGGACATGATTGACTATCTCGAACCCGGTCTCTATGAAATGGTTATTGAACAGGGTGATAATGAAATGGTTATGGCAGAAAATCGGGTAAGTTTTGAGGAAAGAACCTTTGATGACATCATGACTCTGGATGATGGAATAGAAGATGAATTGGATTTTGAGCCGGTTGCGTTTTTATCTGAGGTTAATGATAGCATATACAAAGCATTTTTCAGTCCAATGGTTAAAATGGCCACAACAGAATTTACCGCAGAGTTTTTAAAACAACTGCATCCCCTGCGCGTTCAGAGATACCCTTTTTCAGATATTAATCCGATGATGTTTCCCATTGCGTCCATGGCAACTATGGTAAGAAAATATCGTAAAGCAGCTTCTGAGAACAATTTATTTGTCCAACTTGAAAAACATATGTCAAAAGGCATAGAAAACTGTTTGAATTTTTATCGGGATATTCGTGATTTGTCTCAAGAGTCTGTATTCAAGACCATTTATGGAAGTCCCATTGTAAGGCTCTTTTTCAACAAGGAAATACCAGAAGAAGTTCAGGCGGAACTGAACCGACAAAAAGAAGTGGCACAGACGCAATCTCTGCTTGAGGATGAGGATGTCTGGCTCAATAGGATGACTGAAGGCGGTTTTGTTGAAGGCGCTATTCGAATCATGCTGGCTGTTGCCAGTGCAGATCACATTGTTGACAAAGCAGAATACATTGTTTCGGAATCCATCGTTCGTTCACATCCAGTTTTGCAAAAAATTCATCCCTCAATTTTTAAAAAGAAAGTTAAAGAACAATCACGTATTCTTCAAACTGATCAGGAGCTCGCTATTGATACTCTTGTTAAACTTTTAAAAACCCCTGAGGAACGTGCTCAAGCTTTCGAAATAGCACAAAAAGTTGCAATGGCGGATAAGGTTCTGGCGGATGAAGAAAAAGTTTTGTTAGAATCAATTAAAAAGACTTTGGATATTCAGTCTGATTAGACAAATGTTTTTTGGTTGTTCTGATCATCATATATTCATTTGTTCTAAAAAATAAGGTCATGTAGAGACGTAGCATCGTCTCTACATGACCTGATAAACGAAACAATTTGAGTGTAAGGAATGCTCGAAAAATAAATTCCTCCTTTACTTATGTGCGAAGAACGTGTAGGGGCGAACCTTGTGTTCGCCCATCGTACATAGGAACGAAAGCGTTATTCGTTCGAGGGCGAACATAAGGTTCGCCCCTACATCGGGCTGGCACATAAGTAAATGGGGAACTTATTTTTCGAGTTTTCCTAACCAAAATGGCCGGAATTTAAATTGTATTCAACAGCTATTTTGGTTACACTCAAACAATTATATTAATGGGAAGATCTTTTTTTTTAAGTATTTTTAAGGCAGGAATTTTTAGGATAAAAAAATGCCACAATCCGAACAAAAACCACATAAACCATTAATTTTAATGGTTGATGATGTCCCCAAGAATCTTCAAGTCTTGGGAAGCATTTTGGGAGCCAATGCGTATTTAATTACTCCGGCAATGAGTGGTGAACAGGCTCTGGCACGTGTTGAACAATTAATGCCAGATTTAATACTGCTTGATGTCATGATGCCTGGTATTGATGGCTTTGAAACATGTCGTCAGATTAAAGCCAATTCCAAAACACAAGATATCCCAATCATATTTCTCACTGCCAAGACAGAAACAGTTGATGTTGTTAAAGGATTTAAAGTTGGGGCTGTGGATTATGTCACCAAACCTTTTCAGGCTGAAGAACTTCTTACGCGTGTCGAAACACAAATCAGTCTCAGACAAAAAACAAAAGAACTAAAAACCTTATATTCAGAATTAAAACAAAGTGAGAAAAAATATAAGGGCTTGTTTGATACGAGCATTGATGCCATTATTCGTATAAATTCAACCTTTGAAATTTTAGATATCAACCCGGGCGCAAAAAAGTTACTCGGCCTGAATCAAGAGTCATTGTTTGTTTTTACAGATTTTTTATCTTTTGAACACCAGAAGCAATTCAATGATATTGTTAAAAATCAGGTAGAAAAAAATGATTATAGTGCACCTTTTGAAAGTCAAATCATACAAAGGTCACATACAAAAGTTCCCATTGAAATGCGCTTATGGCGCTCTGCAAAAAATGATACTGATCTATGGATACTGATTCGTAATATTTCAGAACGTAAAGAAATGGAACATCTGCGTGAAGATGTAGATCGAATTATGCGACACGATTTGAAAAATCCCCTCAGCGGTATTATTGGCCTGTCAGACATGCTCATGATGTATGATAATTTCAATGATGACCAAAAACAGTGGATCAAACAAATACGTGAAAGCGGAACACAGGCATTGGAGATGATTGAACATTCCCTTGACATTTTTAAAATGGAACAGCGAAAATATGAATTTGTACCCATCCCTTGTAATGTGGTTCCCATCCTGAAAAAAATTGAACGTGATTTTTATCAAATTGCGATGAGTAAACGTATTGCATTTTTATTGTTTATTGATGATCACCCTGTGAATGACCAGGATGTTTACACTGTTTTTGGTGAAAAGCGATTGCTGGAAGCATTGTTGGCCAATCTGATAAAAAATGCCCTTGAAGCCTCTCCCCCCAATGAAAAAATTACAATCACCCTAAAAACCGAAACAGAGAGACATCGACTGATCATCCATAATCAAGGTGTAATTCCCTATGAATTGCGCGAGCGATTTTTCGAAAAATATGCAACCAGTGGCAAAAAAACAGGAACCGGTCTGGGCACTTATAGCGCAATGCTCATTGCAAAGACGCACAATGGAGATATCCAATTTCAATCCAATGAACATGAAGGCACATCTCTTTTTGTTCTATTACCCAGATCAACTCAAGATACTGTCCAGCAAAATTTTGTTTCTACTCAAAATCAAACATCCGAAAAACAGCCTGTTTTTGATAAACAAATACGAATACTCGTTGCTGATGATAGTCCCAACAACATGCTCATGATCGGACACTATTTAGAGCCTTATCCATGTGTGCTGGATCTTGCAGAAAATGGACAGGTATGCGTAGAATACTTTAAAACCGGTATATATGACCTGGTATTGATTGACCTTCAAATGCCTGTTATGGATGGTTTGGAAGCGGTTTCACAAATCAGAGCTTTTGAAAACGAACAGGCCTGTTCCCCCACGACTATTGTTGCAATCAGTGCGGATAATGATGAAAAAGTCAGGCAGGCATCCATAAATGCAGGGTTTAACGATTTTATGACCAAACCCATTTCTGAACAATGTATTCGTGATATTATTGTTTGCTATTGTCAGTCCAGGGGCTAACATTCTAAAGTGATCTGGTGGAGTTCACATGAAATTTTCTAATCACATACGTAATATGATCGTTATTGTTTATTTGTTTAGTCATTTCGTTTCATTTGCAGCTGTTTCAGAGACAGAACATTTATTGTATGCAATCAAAATAAATGGAAAAAACTACAAAGAAAAAATGGTGGTGCATCATAGTGATGATCTCATACAGTATGAATCTTGCGGTGATTTTACCGATCCCAGAATATATGAAAAAGGGGGATATCATTGTTGGGATGTTGTCAGTACTTCGGATGGTCAACCGCTTTTGATTGATTATCAAGCAGGTCCAAATAATATGCATATGACCTTTGAAAAGAATGGACGTTTTGAAATGAAAGGCGTTTGGGATGGCAGCCAGTGCTATAAAAAATTGAATTTTGATAACCCGGTTTATGTTGAAATAACTGCCCTGGTACGTACAATGAACTTAAAACAAAAGACGCCGGTGTCATTCGATTTTATTCGAATCACAAAATTTCCAATTGTGAAAACGCATTATTTATATTTTCAAACTCTTCATGATGTCGTGATTGAGGTTCCTGCGGGTCGGTTTAATTGCAAAAAAATAATGCTTTCCGCAGCTGGATTTAAAGGCTATTTTTTTAAGGCATATTTTTATGTCACAACAGATAAACGCCAATTGATTGTAAGGGTTGAAAATATCCCCATTGGCGGTATGACACAATTAATTGAGGTTTCGTTTTGATAAAATTTTATCATATAAAAAAAATTATTGCTGGCACTCTTTGTATCATGATTATCAGCCTTTTGATTTCATGTAAAAAGCACGATCAAGATGAAAAACATCTTGTTTATCGCTTGAAATGGCTATTGAATTCGGGTGCCGCTGGAAGTTTATATGCCAATGCCAATGGTTTTTTTCATGCTCAGGGCTTAAATGTTTCAATCCGGGCAGGGGGTGTCGAGAGAAATGCCATTACCGAGCTGGAAATGGGTCGTGCTCAGTTTGGCGTGGCTACAGGAGACCAAATTATTAAAGCTTTGGAAAAAGGGGCGCCCATATGTGTTATTGCACAATTGTTTCAAAAAAGCCCCATATGTTGGATGTATTACAAAAAAAGAAATCATATTCAATCGCTTCTGGATCTAAAAGGTAAAACCATAGGCATTACATTTGGAAATGAAGATGAAACAATCATGAAAGCCATATTAAAAAAAGCGGGCATTTATGCAAATGAAGTCAAATTTTACAGTGTTCGTTATGATTACACACCTTTTTATACCGGAAAGGTCGATTTATGGCCGGTATATCGTAACTCCAATGGCATCGTTATTCAAAAAAAATTGGCAAATGAAAATGAAGAAATCGTCTTTTTTTCTCCCCATGACTATGGCTTGCAGTTTGTTGGCAATTCCATTATTACGACACAAAAGCATGCCAATAAAAATCCGGAGCTCGTCTGCAAATTTCGAAATGCAATTATGAAAGGATGGGCTGAAGCCCTTGATCATAAAAATATAACTCAAGTTGTTGATATTATTCATTCATTTGATGAAGCGACAGATCGTGCTCTCATTGAGCAACAGGTGAAATCGTCACGCAAGTTAATGAAGCCAATCGACAATCGTTCTATAGGCACAATCAACATAAAAGACTGGAAACAAACAGAGCTTTTTTTACTGGACCAAAAAATTATCTCAAAACCTGTTTTATCATCAGGTAAAGCAATCTTTTTTCAAGGAGGGTGTAATGAATAAAGCAATTTATGTGTTGATGATTACGATAATGCTTTTTTTATATGGATGTTTACCAAATGTACCATGTATACCTGGGATTTAACAAACATATAAAAAGATGCATTCACATTATCAAAGTATTTCAACATTCAATGAATGGAAGTGTCCAACATGAAAAAAAAATAATATCCTTCGATATTTCTATTTGACTTGCTCAATAACATGTGTTAATGATGCGTCCGAAAGTTTGATTGGAAATGCTTATGAATGATGAAATGCGACAATTTTTTAAAGATATAACGTATTATAGCAGCCTGGGATTATCTATTGCGCTGTCAATCTTCATTGGTTTATTTTTAGGAATTTTTCTAGATCGTTATGTCTTGGGAATTCCCCCTGTTTGCACTTTAAGTGGTTTGGGATTGGGAATCGCAGCCGGTTTTAGAAATATTTATCTAGCAATGAAAAAAAGTCAGAGTTTGTAAAAAATACCGCTAATCTAAGGATGAATTCTATATGGACACACAGCAGCGCATATTAAAGTTTGTGGTCATAGCAAACTGGGTGTTATTTGTGGTTATCACCATAGGCGGGTTTGCCTTACTCTCACAATTATTTGCTCTAGGCATTTTGGCCGGCGGTTTAATCGTAACAATCAATTTTCATTTATTATGGCGTACTTTAAAAAAAGCATTTCAGCCAGACAGGCTGGTCAGCCATCATGTGGTGATCGCTAAATATTATATGCGCTTTTTTATCAGTGCAATCATACTGATGATTCTGATATCTCAGCATTGGGTAGATCCATTGGGTTTATTTGTGGGCTTATCCATTGTCGTGACCAGTATTATGCTGGCAACATTATTCGAATTAAAAACAATTTTTATTACAAATAAATAATTTATTAAGGAGGCAATATAAGTGGAACATCCATATCTAATTTTTGGAGATTTTATTAACCTTGGACATTTTGGTCATCAATACCCGCATGTCGTATATTCATGGGTTGTCATGGCACTATTGGTAATCGTGTCATATCTTGGTGCCAAAACACTTCAAATGATTCCTTCAAAAGGACAAAATGTATTGGAAGCACTCGTCGGAGGAATTGAGGATTTCATGGTTGGCGTAACAGGAGAGGAAGGACGATGGCTTTTTCCTCTGGCAGCTACCATTTTTATCTATATTTTTATTTGTAATCTGGTAGGACTGATACCTGGCTTTTTTCCACCCACAGCAAATTTGAACACAACACTCTCATGTGCATTGGTTGTGGTTGTATTCACCCATATCATTGGTATTATGTATCATGGTGCTTCATATATAAAACATTTTATGGGGCCTGTCTGGTGGATGGTTCCAATTATTTTTCCCATTGAGATTATCGGCCATGTCGCACGAATCCTATCACTGTCCTTTCGTTTGTTTGGCAATATGATGGGACATGAATTGGTTCTGGCAATATTGTTTGCCCTTGCAGGCGCATTTTTCGCACCTTTGCCAATTATGGCTTTGGGAATATTTGTTGCCCTGGTTCAGGCATTTGTTTTCTTTTTATTGACAATTATGTATTTTTCAGGAGCAATGGAACATGCCCATTGATCTCTTGTTTATATCACAGATCCAGAAATGATTTCGTTTCTTGATCCTGTGTTCAATTTTCCTGCCAAAATAAATATGGCAGGTTGAAGAAGCCATTTGATTAATTAATTTTTTTAAGGAGGATTTATTTCATGGAAGCAGCAGCTTTAACATTTTTTGTCGCTTGTGTAACAGCAGCCGGTTTTGGCATTGCAATCGCAGCCTTTGGTTGTGGTATTGGACAGGGTCTTGGCCTGAAATCAGCGGTTGAGGGAATTGCCCGAAATCCTGAATCATCAGGTAAAGTCACTGTAACCATGTTGATTGGTCTGGCAATGATCGAATCATTGTGTATTTATGCATTGGTTATTTCATTGATTTTGATCTATGCAACACCCATGGCAGAAACTGTTACGAAATTACTTGTTCACTAATCAACAGCGACAATGTAATTTTTTATAAAAGGGTAGTAGACAGTATAAAGGTCTATTGCCCTTTTTTTTTATTATGAGCCTAAAGCAATATATTATTCAACTCATTGTTATTGGAATGGGTGGATTTACCGGTGCAATACTGAGATTTGTTATCAGTACACACGTTCAACAACTGAACAAAGGATTGTTTTTTCCCTGGGGGACATTGAGTGTGAATCTACTGGGATGTCTGTTTATGGGCATATTGATTCACTTAAACGAATCCTTGCAAATTTTTTCTCAGGAATTGAAAGGCTTTATTTTTATTGGACTATTGGGTTCTCTAACCACCTTTTCTACATTTAGCAACGATGCTTTAAACTTATTGATCGAACACCGCTATATGGCATCAATGATCTATATGACCTCTCAATTAATCTTTGGGTTGTGCGCTGTATTTTTTGGACGTTACATTACCCAATGGATTCTTTTCAGAATATGCTGACAAATAATCCTTTGATAAATTAAGGAATGCTCTGAAAATAACTTCCCCATTATTGATATTGCTCGTTTTGAGGTAATTGTACTGTAGAGACGTAGAATGCTACGTCGCTACACGACCTTATTTTTGTACGACCATGAAAAATGAGCATGTTATTTTCCGAGCATTCCTAAAGAAAACTCGAAAAATAAGTTCCCCATTTACTTATGTGCCAGCCCGATGTAGGGGCGAACCTTATGTTCGCCCTCGAACTAATAACGCTTTCGTTCCTATGTACGATGGGCGAACATAAGGTTCGCCCCTACACGTTATTGGCACATAAGTAAATGAGGAATTTATTTTTCGAGCATTCCTAAGG
>Ga0272440_1002542_pt1 | contig 14161 bp, 8 predicted proteins | sample SSMMMBAug17_FD_192440 | JGI IMG/M metagenome (GOLD analysis project Ga0272440, IMG submission 192440) | Marine sediment archaeal communities from Little Sippewissett salt marsh, Falmouth, MA, United States - SSM-MMB-Aug17 | ecosystem: Environmental > Aquatic > Marine > Wetlands > Sediment ...
TCTATGATTAAAGGTAAATATATTTATTTAATCTTTATTAAAATGGGTTTAATATCAAGAAAAATTGCATATATTAGATTGCCATAGTATTAGTTAAAACTTCTGGGACAGGATACTAGTTATACTCGTAAACTTGCTACGTTGAAGGCTGAGACAAAATTATAATTATTGATTTTAGTTTGTTTTACAATATTTTTCACATTAGATTAGACACTGAATAATATAACACGCAAAAAGAGTTCTTCTGATGCAAAAGATGTGAGAATCGCTGAGCCACCACGCCACAGATTTAAATCACTGACATTAACTAAAGCGCGTGGTGATGACTAATAGTCAAGCGACAGTTTGAACCTCAGACATTAAGCATAGTTCATGAAGACCGCAGCTGACAATCAAGGAAGCACTTTATATTACTGACATAGACCAAAGTCCGTGGTGACGATTGCTGAGCCACCACTCGGCAGCTTAAATTTCAGCCAAAAATCAGAGAATACAAAAACATGGAAATCGACTACAGAACTGAAACCAAACAAAGTTTAAAATGAAAAGTTATAATCATGGTATCTTAAATAAGCGATATGTTGCTCTGCACATACATTTATGATATTAAAATCAATATGTATTATATATAATTAAACTGATATACAATTAGTCAATCATTACTTGATTAATGTTTATTTATTTACAGTTGTGTTATATTTTGATATATAATTTAAAGTATTTACAAATATAGTTAATTCATTATAAATACAAAAAATATGATAAAATGGCTAAATTTCATCAAACTGAAAACCTTAAAATTTCATTATTTCCAATGATTGATTTTCTTGTATGCACTTTAGGTATATTAATATTTATATTAACTACTATTACAATTATTTCTCTTGGTATAGGAAAATCTATTACTATTATTCCTGAGGTAAATTTTAAAAGTAATACAATTCATAAAACCCCAACATATTTTGAATGGAATGGTTATGAATTAATTTTGCATCCCATTAAATATAAAATATCATTTGGAATAAACATTCAAAATATTGAAACATACTGGAAAACATATGCATATATTGATAAAAAAATAAAATCTACACCCTTCGAAGCTGAATTAAACAGGATTTTGGCAAATATAAAACGCAGGTATATTATCGTTTTAATTCGTCCAAGTGGTTTTAATAATTTTATTAAAATTAGAGGGTATATTGAAAGTAAAGGCATCGATATTGGCTATGAACCTATAGAACAAGACGTAAGATTGAGAGTGAGATGAGATAGATAAAATGAGAAGATTCAAACAAAAATGGATAGTTGATGAAATGAATTTTGATTCATTAATGGACATCCTTACGTGTTTGGTAGGAATTATACTTTTAATTATTGTTATAACTGTAATAGGAGCCCGTGGTATAAATATAAAGATGTTTTTACCAATAACCAAAGCTCCCTCGAATGAAAAAAAACGAGTACTATGTATATGTGAAAATGAACATTTAAAACTTTTGGATGAAGAAAAATCAATCAATATTCTTTTTAATTCTAAAATGGAAACTACTTACGATAATATTCCAAGAATTGTAAAAATGGCAAATAGTAAAAATTATTCAGATAAATATTTTAAATATTCATTAGATTTTACCACATTTAAAAAAAATGGCAATTATGCTCGAGATTTTATTCTTATTGTTGAAAAAAAAAATGTTAATGGTGATTCAATTTCTGATTTGGATCGTCAATCTTCAAGTTTCCAAAGAACATTAAAACAGTTTGACCCTGCTAAAATATGGATAGCTTTTTCGGTAGACTACAAGAGTACAAAAGTGTTTAAAAAAGCTAGAGAAATTTGTAAAAACAAAAACTTTGCGACAGGGTGGGATCCTGGCAGCATAGAATTTCCCATAAAGGAATTGATTTATAGTAATTATGACTATGAAATATTTACACCTAAACCAAAATTTTCTAATAAACAATAATTATGTATGTATTAATTATGTTAGTTAGTTAGTTACTAAGTAACTATCGTTCATTCCGTAATACTTGATACTGGCATAAATGGCTTTTGTCATTGAGATTTACATTGATGAAATGAAAAGAGCTCCACAAAAACAGTATCAAGTATTTAGGGAAGAGCGATAATATAAAGCTATTTCTACTGATAATAAAATGATTCAGTGATTCTTAATCTTATCCTTTAAGAATAAGATTGAGAATTATAATATATTATTAGCAAAGGAGAATGATTGTGGAGAATATATGTCCTATATGCAGAACTCCAAATGAAAGTAGAGCTAAATTTTGTAAAAGTTGCGGAATTGATATGCATGATAATTTTGATAGTAAGCAAAATGAAAACCCAAGAATTGTGAAAAAGGGCGTTATGGAAAAAGAGGTATCAGGCATTTATGAACAAAAAAATGTAGTTTATGAAAAAAACTTTCAATATAGCTTTATGTCTATGTTTCTAAGTCTTGTCATAACTATCTGTTTTCAAAAATATGTTGCTACATCTTTTAATTATAATAATTTTTTTCATCGGATTTTAATTCCAAGTGGTGATTGGCTCCAAATATTAATTCCTTTAACAATAATTTTTTTATTTTTTTGGGCGTTTTTTGATCTTTTTGGTAAATTTATTCGAAATATATTAATTTACAGAGCACTTAACAACAAAATCATAAAAAGAATTCCAGATTTAGTCAATCAAAATACTGAACTTGAATCTATTGAGAAAGAATTAATGAGATTAGCAAGTATATTTAAAAAAAATATTATATTTAGAAGGATTCAATATCTTGTTTTTCATATATACACAACAAGTGATATACATAGAAGCCATGAATTTTTTAAACATCAAATTGATGTGGATATCGATAATGCACAATCTGGATTTACAATAATCAGAGTTTTTATCTGGGCAATGCCAATTTTAGGATTTATTGGAACAGTTGTAGGAATTAGCTCTGCAGTTGGGGATTTTTCAGGCTTTTTGGGTGGTGATATTGATCAAGTTGATCGTATAAAAATGGAACTTTCAAAAATAACAACTGGTCTGTCATATGCTTTTGACACAACTTTACTTGGCCTTCTTTCAAGTTTAATAGCAATGATACTTACAACATTTGTTCAAAGAAAAGAAGAATCTTCTTTAACAAATTTGGAAACATTAGGCTTAAATATTATTGCAAATACAAATTATAATGTCACACCGCCAAAAAATTATCAAAACAATCATCTTCCTGAGTTTACAGACTCTATTTATTGCTTTTCTAAAATAATTAAAGATAGTACAAATCAATTATGCTTAATTCCTGATAAACTATCGAATTTTTTTGAACGTCTTGATAGCAAAACTGAAGCGTTGTTAGAAAGAACTGAGGCGATTTTAAATATATTTGATAATTTTACGAGATATTTAGAAAAACATACAAAAGAAATTCAAAATACATCTGAATCATTATCTAAAATGTCTACTCAATTGTTTAAAGACATTGATCAAATACAAAAAATTTCGAACAATCTTAAAGATTCAGCTAATTATATTGAAAATATTCATAAGTTGTTTATAAAGTTATCTACAATTTTACCAGAATTTACAGATACTCTGATATATTTGCATGAAAGAATAACTACAATAATAGGCAAAGATGATAGTAAATTTTTAGATTCTATAGAAGAATCGCTACAAAGATTAAAAGATATCATTAACAACTTATCTAATAAAGAATCAAATGTTTCAATTGTTAATTCAATCGCTAAATTTCAAGTACTATTAAATGACCAAATAAATGCTGTTTCTGAGAATATCACGTCATTTAATGATTGCATGAACAGTTCAAGAGAAAAATTATCTAAAGAACTATCTATGATCCCATATGATTTGGATACTTATCAGTTAAATTTGAAAAAAGAATCAACTCAATTGTCACAGTGTATACAAACACTAACATCAAATATAGTAGATATAAATCAAGAATCAAAGTCCTTAAGTGAATCTTCTCAGCTATTATTGGATGAATTTTCACAACTATTTTCTGTTGTAAAAGAAAGTGAAAAGATATTAAAAAATAAGTATTTAGATTTTGAAAAATTAAGTGATCAGTTCGAAAATACTTTTAACAATAATACAATAATGTTTATTAAATCGTTAGAAAATTTTACCCAAAAAGTAAATGAATTGAAATCTATACAAGACTCTACAATTAGAGCGGTTAATTCTTTAGAATCATTCAAAAATTTATTACAATCTCTGCAAGCTACACAAATAGATTTATCACAAATTGTAAAAGGACTAAGTGGTCCATTGGAGTTTAGATTATTTCCTTCACAGCAAAAAATAAACGCGGAGCAAAGTCAATTAAATATTACCTAAAAATATAACTAAAGTTTTATATAAAATGAAACAATATTTAAATCAGACAACAAAAGTATGTTCAGGATGTAACAGTCAGAATGAATTAGATGCTCGATTTTGTACGAGATGCGGTAGACAAATTTATGAACAAAAAGTTTTAAGCGGTCTAAAAAGTATTAAATCAAATAAAACCTTATATTCTATTTTAATTATCTCGGGCGCTATCAATGTGATTCTCTGGTTTATAATTGATGCAGAAGATAAAACTCTCTTTACTCACTATTTTTCAGAAATCAAAGCTTTATTATGGATAACACTACATGGTAGATTGATAATTGGAATTACACTATTATTTATAGGGACTATCGTTATAATTATTAATAAACCAGTTTTATTTTTAATTAGTAAATCAGTATTATTCATTTCTGGTTTTTTAAATATAATTATTGATTTTTTAGCTGTACCGGCACTAAAAGAATACGACATTATTATAGGCTTAGATATAATATTAAATGATTTGAGTAATCTATGGCTAATTATCGGATTTTTACAAATAATACTATTTTCTTTTTTGGTTTTAAAAAAAGAATAAAACAATGGATCCCTCACTTCATTTTTTATTACTATACAATAAAAGGAGAAAACTATGTTACATGTAATTTTACATAAAATGAATATTTCAAAAATGCTTTTGACTATTTATTTTTTATCAATTGGAATTAATTTTTATTTTTTGACTTGTAGTGTTTCTAATTCACAAATAATTCTTCAAGAAAAAATAGAAAATGCTATTTTGTCAGAATGCTGGGAAAAAGCAACACAAATAATTGAAAAAATTGATGTAAATGATCAAAATTCTGTTCATAAAATCATTAATGGTCACGCTTTGTTGGCTTTAAATAGAAATAATGAGTCTGTTTCTATTTTTTATCAAATAACTTTTCAAGATATAAAAAGATTAATAGAATGGAGTGATAGTTTTGTTTCAGAATATCACACAAATAGTACGCCATATTATTTTCTCGGCGATATATTTGCACGGATAGGTGAAATAGATAAAGCAGATAATAATTTTTCAAAAGCTATTGAAATAAACAAACAAAACTATTTAGCATTAAATGCACGAGGTGTCATTCTCGTTTTACGTAATGAATTTGACAAAGCAGGAAATGATTTTAATTCTGCAATAAACATTAATCCAAATTTCCTTGATACTTATAATAATATTGGTATGATGAGGATACATCAGAGTCAAGGGCGAAGAGGAGCAATGAGAAATTTTCGTTATTTAAAAAACAAATCCCAATTCGCTTTAGCTTATCATGGATTAGGTTGTATTGAACTTCTCAAGTTCCAGAAATTAAATACAGATGAAAACGAGAATATTAATAAAGCAATAGAATTGTGTCCAGTTTTGCAACATTTATTCATTGAAAATGAAAATAGATTTAAAAATTCATATATTGATAAACAAGCTGATTTACTCTTTTCAAGTTCCAATAAAGAGGGGACAACATTAGAAAAAAAAATATATAAGATACAGTCATTTTCGAGTGATTTATATAGGCTTCACTCTTTAAAAGAGAATCTTTCTCCAAATGTAAGTGACTTTCATAAAAATATGATTAACAGTAGAGAAATTAAACTCCAGGAGCAAATATATAGAAATGTAAAACAGTTATCACCATTACAATTAAATGCATTTGCTATTAAAGATCCAGTGACTTATGGTCATAGTTTGAACGCTGTTTCTCAAGCTGAACAACGCAATATAGATTATTTCGAAAAAATTAAAGTTCCAATACGCAGGACAGAATTATGTGTAGATACTGTTAACAACCTTGTTGGTGGTCGCATAGGGCCTATAAATGATTTTACAAAACATTTAGCAAATATAGCGAGAAACCATATTCTTAAAGATATAAGTGATATTAGTCAAACAAAAGCCAATATGATAAGTGGTATAGATAACAGAATTAAACATGAGATGTCAAATGGAAATTATGTTCCAGCATCAATTCCTACCCCAATGGATAGAATTAAAGATAGTATTACTATACCTGGGAAAAGGCCAAATATGTATGACGGTGGTGGTATAACAATGAACAAAAACCAAATTAATTGGGATGATAATAAATGGCCGTTTGTGCCAATATTTGGATTGTTATATTTTCAAAAAAATGATTAATTTTTTAGAGTTAAGATGCGAATAATCCCCCTTAAATTAACTATTTTTATTATTTTCTTCAATAGCATAATTCTAGATGCTTATGCAAATTCTTATACTGCTTTTTCATTTAAAATAGCTTATGAGCAAAGAAACAAATCTTCTGATATTCACAACTGTGCAGGCATAACAAGACCTATAGCGCTCGTTTACGATAAAGAGACTGAAGATTTAATAATGGTAGGCGAACGGTCAAACAAGCTCCAACCTATTTCACTTGATGATTTCGTTATAGCACTAAAAGCTATATTAAAATTGCGAAAAGACCCTGCAGTAAGTATAGACCGTACAAAAGATACAGAAAAAACAAAGCTCCAAAAAATACGATTTGAAGGAGGTATAGAAAATACAAAATTTGGAAAAGATTTGCTACAAGCAGATATTATTCTTAAAAGATTAGGCTTAGGTACAGAATTGGCAGAAACGTTTGGACTTAAATCATACTTATACTTATCTGTTGAAGATTTTAATAGGACAGGTAAACAAAATAGAATTGTAAGTAGGTTTTGGTTTCAACCTGACAAATCCTCTTCATATGTAACAGCAAGGAAGGATATAGTATTAGTTGAGGAATACAAAATTGGAGTTCATAATCAAGTTATGAACGCAGGCGATAACATTAAACGAGATCCTGTAGGAGAACAATTTGCTTTAGATCTACAGAATAATTTTTCAGATATCAAAGAGTATTTTCCTGAGTTGAAGAGATTGGAGCAGTTGTATTATGTAGCAGCGCTTGCACAAGGATTAGAAAAAATAATTATGCCTAAATCAGTTTTAATTTCATATTGGCTTAATGATTATGAAGTAACCAAAGTTAATATAGAGTCTGAGTATAAACTAGAAGAAAATTCTAAGAAAATAAAAGATGTTATTATAGAGTTAAGTGGTGGTATTAGTCTTGATACATTAGTGATGGATATTCAAGATGGTGTTGTTGAAACAATCAAAAAGTATATATTATCATGTCGACCTAACCAACACTCATTATCGTGGGAAGTTCCTTTAATAAGACTTTTTAGAGAAACGATTTATCAAAATTTTGAAATTGAAAAACTAAAAAGAACATCGGGGGTAATTGGAAATATTGGAATGAGTTTATTTAAAACAATCAAACCGATTAATACGAACTCATTGTATCATACCGATATATTTGAACCAAATATTTCAAATATTTCAATCAACGAAGCGCCTCCTTCTCAAGAAATTTCGCCTATAAAGTATCAACAACCAGAATATGTGAGTTATAACACCACATCATTTCATGATAACAATCGTTTCGCAATGAGACCATCAACTTCAAATATTGGAGGTGTAATGCTGCAAGGTTTAGCAAAAATTAAAGGAAATGCAAGTGTTCATCTTTCAGGTGGAAATTTTTCATTTATCGTTGATGGAAAAAATGCCCGGCTTAGCCCAAAATCATTTAGAAAATTTATAACTGCACTTTGGTCTACATATTTTACAAGTCAGGATCCTGGGATTTCTATTGATCCTATTGCACCTGGGTCCAAGAAACATTTGGTCCTTTATATAGGTCAAGTAATGAATAATGATCTTGGAAAAGTTATGAGGGAGGCTGATTATGTAATGAAAAAGTGGGCTGTTGGAACTGAACGACCTGATATTAATGGTTTTATGAATCCTGATGATATTTCAGCTAAAAAAAATATTTACAATGTTGGAGCGAGTAGGTTTTGGTTTGTACCTGAAAATATGAGTTTTAAAAGAGGCGGAAATATGCTTATTTTTGATAGTGGTAGAATGACGGTTAAAACAGAATATTTATTTTTAAACCATGAAACAAAAGCGGACCCTGCCAATATGGAGTTTGCTAATTTTTTTACGGATAATTACAATAAAATAGCAGAAAAATATCCGGTATATAAAGAGCTATTTGAATATGCTAAATTGGTCAGCCTAACTAAATACCTCAAAGAGAAAAATATTCCATTACTATGGTTTTTGATGGCAAACAAAGATTTAGTAATTACTGAAGATTCTAAAAGTACAGTAGATGCACTTATTAAAGAATCAGAGCATCATAGAAATATTCGAATAGAGGGTGGAGTTGAATTAGTTTCAAAAGGGAACTACATATATGATGAAGAAGCAATTAATGCAATTAATGATACAGTAAAAAATGTTCCAAAAAATAAAAAATCTGAAACATCATCTAATAATAAGGAAAATGCTGTAAAAACAGGTTCTGAAAAATTTTCCTTTAATCTGAAAAAGGGAAGTTTTACTGTAATACCTCAACACACTCTTACATCTGGCAAAGATCGAAGAGGTATAAGGTATCAGACTGATTTAGCTATAAAAGCTTCAGGATTTAAATTAACACGAAGGTCTTTGGAATACTTGAAATCAATAATTTTTAAGCAGCGTGAATCCATTAAACTAAAAAATATCAAAATAAATGATAGGGTTGAATATGAACTTACGTGTATACAAATTCACAAAAAAATATTTAAAGAAGTTAATGAAATTATAAATAAATTAAATAAACTTTTAAACCAAGACTTTGAATCTGAATCTGAACTTTATAGTGCTCTAATATTCACACTGGGTGAAGAAGAAGCTGAAAAAATAAAAACATTGGTATTAAAGTATGCTTATTATAAAACGAACATAGAGTTAGTACGCTATTATAAGCCAGACAATTCAAATATTGCTGATTTTGGTAAGGGCTGGTTTTTATTAACTCCTTATAAAATTCAACCATTAGGAATTAAAACTGTCCAGTTTAACTCATTAACACTATCCTTTAGTATGCTAATTGAAGATCTTATTAGCGGTCATAAAGAAATTATGGAATATAATAACGATCGTTATGATACACCTTGCTATCTACCTCAGGATATCGAAATAAGTCAAAATTTGGGTTTATTTTTAACGAGACGAGGAACATTTCGACTGGTTGATAAGATAGGTAATGAATTCGAATTTGATGAGGATGGGTATATAACAGATATGATATTTGGTGATGATCATGTAATACATTATGAATATTCTGATGAATTTTTAGATATTTTTAACAATTCTCCATTTAAATTAAAGCCTGTAGTTGATCTTAAAACAACGTTTTCAAATATTGTGATTCCACAGAAAATATTAGTGATAAACTTAGCAAGTAATAATGAAGAAAATTTTTCCTTCATATCGAAATGGGGTATTGGGGCATATATACCAAACGAATCCGACAAATATAAAAAAATGGTACTTAAGTCTGATACTACTTTTCGACTGTTTGACAAACATGATAATGAAATTGCATTTAATAATTCAGGTGTATTTATAGGGATAAAAAAAAATAAAAAAAATGGCAAGTTTATAAAATCTCTTTCAATGGGAGGGCACAAAATTAATTTTACGTATAATTTATATAAAAATAATATTGCTCTAATTTCTAATGCACAATTATATAACATAGAAGATAGATATGAGCCATTACATTCAGTTCATTATGTTTATGATAAAAAATGTAGACTTGCCAAAGTGGAACGAATAGATCCAATGAAAGAGCAATTATCAATGAAATAATAATTAATTGTAAATCATTAAATATAAAAAGAAGGTTAAACGATGCAAATAAAGACACAATTAATTTTAGTGTTTTTAATCATTTTATTTGTAACAAGCTGTGATAATACTAATAAAGAATTTCAATTGGCCGAAGATACTGCTACAAAGAAAGCATATGAGAAATTCATTCACGATCATCCAGAATCAAGTATGATTGGCATAGCAAATAACCGAATTAAGGAAATAGATCGTTGGGAAAAAATCAATGAAAGTAAGACAACTGATCTTTATAAAGATTTTATTAAATTATTTCCTAATGGACTTTTAATTTCGGATGCAAATAATAGAATTCAAATGATTAACGATTACGAGGAGGCAAAATCAACAGATATCGTAAAATCTTATAAAAATTTTTTGGTAAAGCATCCAACAAGTTTTTTTTCTGAAAGTATAGAAAAACGTTTAATTGAACTAAAACTTGCAGATAAAGATTTTAAATATCTTACAAAAGGAGATGATACGAAAGAATTAATTAATTTTCTTAAAAAATTCCATGATACAGGCTATGCGAGTTTGATTAAGGAACGTTTAGAAAAACTATCTATAGAAAAATACAATGTATTGCTTTCAGAGAATAATGCGAATATCTTAAACCTTTATTTAAAAGAATTTGAAGGTACAGAAGGTTCCAAACTAATGCGATCTCGGTTAGATAAAATGGCTTTGGAGGAATTTCTAACTATTAAAGAGGAAACAAGTATTGACATCTTAAAATCTTTTATTAGTAAATACCCAGATACAAAACAAGCAAACTTAATACAATTAAAATTGGATGGATTAGTAGTATCTCAAATTGAAAAAACAATATTGAAACAAAAGAAGTATAAAAGATTGCCAAAAACTTATGAAGCATTAAACAAATATATTGACAAAAATTCCACTGCAGGCAATATAAAACTTGCCAAACAAGCTCTTGAGGATATTTTAATAGAAAAATTAAAAACTGCCGGTCATTCTTCTATCTTTAAACTACCTCAATTCTACGTAAAAAACAGATATAAATATGATGGATATAGATATAGATATTCAATTTGTACATTAAGTAAAAAAGAAATCTTAAAAGGCCACCTTAATTCAAGAAATGGATCAATTCAAACAAGTGGCATGATAACTCTAAGAGCATCAAAAGGTGAATTAAAACTATTTACTGAATATCCTGATGACAGTATACCTTATAATGATCCAACTATACCTTATGATGATCCTTCTCATAAAAAATATAGTATGAATAATTTTAGTAGTTTTGGTGGTTTTTACTACAGCAAAAATTATGGAGCTACTATGCTAACGGGAAGTACGCACTCAAGTCCTATGGAAGCATATAATGATATTGTATGGCGATTTCATGGTAATGTAAAGTTAGGTAAAAACTATATAGTTTATGGTGAACCAAACGACCCTTTGAGTTTTTATTTAATGAAATATATTGGTGTTGTTTATTTATGCGGCAAAGGAAAAGTTATTAAAGATGGTAAAACAATCTTTTCAAAACAAGCAACTCATGGAATATTAACTGTTCGCTCAAACGTATACAAAGATAATGTTTATGTTAATGATAAAGAATATGGTTCAACGAGGGCTGATATAAAATTAAAATTTGGTAAACATAATTTACGAGTTGTAAAAAAGGGATATGTTTCTTATGAAAAAAATATTGATTTTCAAGAATCCACAACAATCAAAGTGAAATTGCATAAAAATTAATTAAGATAGATAAGATTGATTACAAGAATATTATCATTTTATTTTAATTAATTATTTAGTAATGAAGATAGACCTGAAGCAATACATTTAATTCAATATCTTTATGATAAAAATTGTAGACATGACAAAGTGAAACGAATATAAACTATTATCATTCAACTTAGGTTTTTCATGGCATAAAATATGCCCTCTTGGTTTGCGAGAGATTTTTTAATGAAGTTGCCAATCTGAGCAAGAGGGCATGTTTCGTGCCATGAAAAACCTAAGTTGAATGATAATAATAAATATTGAAAGGATATTAAACAATGAAAATTAAGAAACAGTTTATTTTAGTGCTTATAAGCATTTTTTTTATTAGTAGTTGTGACAATTCAAAGAAAGCATTCCAAGAGACGGAAAATAAAGCTACAAAGGAAGCGTATGTAAAATTCATTCATGATCATCCAAAATCAAGTTTTATTGAAATAGCAAATCATCGAATTATAGAAATAGATCATTGGGAAAAAACCAAAGAAAGTAAGACAACAGATCTATACAGAGAATATATTAAGTCCTTTCCTAAAGGGCTTTTTGTCTCAGATGCCGAAAAAAAGATTCAAATGATAATAGATTATGAGAAGGTAAAATCAAGTGATATTGTAAAATCTTATATAAGTTATTTGGATAAGTACCCAACAAGTTTTTTTTCTGAAAGAATAGAAAAGCGTATAAGCGAATTACAATATGCAGATAAAGAGTTTAAACTTCTTGAAAAAGGAATCGATACAGAAGTACTAAAAAATTACCTTACAAAATTTCATGATACTGGTTATGCTAAGTTAATAAAGGAACGTTTAAATAATCGTTCTATAGAAAAGTACAATGTCTTACTTCCAGAGAATAATGCTAAAATACTACGCCTTTATTTAAAAGAATTTGAAGGTACAGAAGGTTTTAAACTTATGCGAACTCGATTAGATAAAATGGCACTGGAAGAATTCCAAACAATTCAAGATGAGACAGATATTGAGATTTTAAAAAAATTTATTTTAAAATTTCCAGATACTAAACAAGCAAATATAATTCAATCAAGAATATTTAAACTCTTTCTTCCTCAAATTGAGAACAAAGTATTCTCTAAAAAAGAATATAAACTACTTCCTACTTCATATGATTCTTTAATTGAATATATAAATAAAAATTATAACAAAAATGATATAAAAGTTGCAAAACAAGCTCGCGAGGATATTCTTATCGAACTGATTGAACAAGTTGGTATTAGTAACCGTTTTTTATTGAATAATATTTATATTTTCAGTAACCCAAGTAAGACAACCTATAGATTTTCGTTCAAAAGAAGTGATACAGAAGAAATTATGTTTTCTGACTATCCTAATGATCGGATTCCTGTTGAAATGGAAATTCAAATGATGGGTAAAATGATTTTTGAAACAACTGGAAAAATGTCAAAAAATATTTTCCAAGACCTCCATTTCAGTCACGGATATGTTTGGCGTTTTTATGGTAAAAATAAATTAAAACAATATATTATAAATGGGAATTTGTCAGAACCGTTATGTTTTTATTTAATTCAAAATGTTGGTCCAGTATATTTATGTGGTAAAGGATCAATAATAAAAGATGGTAAAACAATTTTTTCTGAACAAGCAACTCATGGAATATTAACAGTTCGCTCAAACGTAAACAAAGATAAAGTTTATATCAACAATAAAGAATATGGTTCGACACGACTTGATATAAGCTTACCATTTTGTCAACATGTATTAAGAGTTGAGAAAAGTGGATATATACCTTATAAAAAAAGTATTGATTTCAAAGAATCCACAACAATAAAAGTAAAGCTAGAAAAAAAAATCAGATCTTTACCTAAGTAATCAGAATTTTGTCAGGGCAATCAAGAAGAAAGTAACAGCCACGAAATCGCTGAAAAATATGACATTCAACCAAGTGCATTGGCACAAAACGTTATCAAACAAGAAATAGGTTAAATATTTGATAACGACTTAAATGCTTTGACTTCAGATGCAGTGTAAATATTTAAATGTATAAGAAAAACAAAAAATCAAAAATTCTATATGTTAGCTAATAAATTTTAAGTGATATATATATATTAGCCAGGGAAGCGAAGAATTGCCCAAAGGGCAGTATATTCTCGGCAAAACTACGCTTATCAACCCAATTGACTAATTCAATTACACCAGTAACTTCAGCATATACTACATAGTAAAATTATTAATAACCAAGCAATCAAGCGGGCTAACGCCGCTTATTTTCATCGTTATCTTCGTAAACTTGGG
>Ga0272440_1002544_pt1 | contig 14156 bp, 6 predicted proteins | sample SSMMMBAug17_FD_192440 | JGI IMG/M metagenome (GOLD analysis project Ga0272440, IMG submission 192440) | Marine sediment archaeal communities from Little Sippewissett salt marsh, Falmouth, MA, United States - SSM-MMB-Aug17 | ecosystem: Environmental > Aquatic > Marine > Wetlands > Sediment ...
TAAATATATGATCGTTCAACTTTGGTTTTTCCTGGCATTAAATCTGCCCTCTTGATTTGCTGTGCATTTAAACCAATAAATTTGATTTTAAGCAAATGGGCATGTTTCATGCCAGGAAAAACCAAAGTTGAACGATCATAGATTAATATCATAATAATACTGAAGCAGATTAATCCATAAAGACTAACCAAATCGTCTTGGCCGAATGAGAAAAGTGTAATGGGATAATTCTTCCAATTGATGGATATATTTTGTTTTATCAATATACAACATATTGTTTTCAATGACTTTTCCATAATCGGACTCGCCATAAGGTATTCTTTTTATATGCATTTAATCACCTTCTTTCATCAATCCTTTTCACATTCCTGAATGAAATTAATTATTTTACTTATGTTTGAAGCATCAATGCTTGAAAGACATATTCTATTTAATCTTGCTAAGCCGATTACTGAAAAAAAATCTTGATTTCCACCGGGCAAAACAACAGGACAAATTTTCTTATTCTTGTCTGTTGAAAGAGCAATTTCTTCTTTTTGGTAAATAGTTGGTTCCGATAGGCTACCAGCAAACACAACTAATTGTTCAGATTTTATAATATATTCTTTAAGTTTATCTCGCCAATCAACACCAAATGATATCTTTCGATCAATATAGCAATTTATCCCATTTTTTTCCAATTCATCCACTATTGGATAGACTTGGTGGCTATCATCACGATTATAACAAATAAAAACATCACATGCTCTATAATTATTAAGAATATCCGGTATGCAAGTTTTATTATTACAATCTTTATAAGCAAGACCATTGATAAACAGATGATCAGAATCCATTATTTTGGTTATTGGTGTTTTTTTTAATACAGTCTCAAGATGTTGATTGCATCTTTCAATGATACATTCGTGCCCCAAATGAGAATATTGTTTATGTAAAGCAATAAATTCTTGAAGAAGATATGGATGTGTTCCTATAGTTTGTACAATTTTATTTGTTTCTGAGTTTTGAATTTGACTCTTTGCCAGGTATTGAATTGCCTCATTTTTGTATAAGCCTTTAATATTTAGAACGCTTTCTTTTATATCTTTATTTAGCTCTAAATGTTCTACGTTCCTGTGTTTCAAAATAAAGACAATTCGTCTCGTATCTCTATTCAACATGGTAATGAATGTACCAAACTTGTTAAACCATTCTTCTTTCTGAATAGATACTGTAAAAATAATTACCACTCTTTTTTGTTCAGCCAGTTCTCTCAATTTTTTAATGAGATACGGATATTCACTGTTAGTTAAATTTATCTTGTTTTCACGCTTTGTTTGTTGAAGTTTAAAATATTTTTTAATAAATTGAAACTCATCTCTCATAGAGTATAATATTTTATTTAGATCATCTTGAATTTCATTTAAAGGCTTATTGTGGGAAGTATCTATTAATTTTTGAATTTTTATAGCTGTGTTAAAAAAAAAATTAGACCTTTCAATTATTGTATCTATATCATTGCTTTGTCTTAAATTATCCCACAATTGTTTGTTTTTAGATAACTTCTGTAAAATTGATAGAACCCTATGAGCTAAGTCTTTCAATGATTTAGCATCAGACAAGTGGTCTGCTTTATAAATGATTTCAATAAGTTCACTGATGAATTCTTTTGATATAAATTCATCTTCTCTAATATATATTTTTTCAATTTCATTTAAAAAATCATCGACTAAGTTATAAAATGTATAGTTATGAGAGTAGCTTCCAATCTGTATAATAGAATAACGTTGTGTTTCATTATTCTTGTTGATGGCATAATAGCACGTTTCTGTTTTTCCTATTGAATAGCTACCTGTTATTGAGATAAAAGGAGTATTCGATTTAGTTCTGCTTATTTCAGATATAAAATAAGCTATTGCTTGTATAATTTCATGTCGTGAACCATGAATTGAAAAAATAAAGTCAAGTCCTTTATTCATAATATCCCCAACTATTAATAATCTAACCTGTTTATTTTTTTTGCCTCAATCCATAATTTAAAAAATCCTACTTTTAACTTCCACAAACTGGCCCCTTTCGCAAAACGAATTTTTTCAATAATTCCTTTCTCATTTAAGCTATTCATTACTACACTATAGTGATCACAGATATAATTTGATACATCCAAGGCCAATGTGAGACTATCAATTCGATTTTTAAAAACCAAAAATATTAAAAATTCCCATTCATGATGACTTAAGCCATCTATTATGTATTTAAGATATAGATAATTATCTTCAGTTTGAATTAACTCTTTTACTACTTCTTGAACGATTGGAATATCAGCAACTGAAATGCCTTTATCTCTGCATTTTTTATATGTGTCATAACAAATTACCTGTACCAGCGATGTATATCCACCTGACATTCTCCAGATGTAATGAATCGAGTTATGAGTAAATTGTATCGAAATATCTGGTAGTAAAATAATTTGCTCTGTTTCTTTATCAGAAAGCATTTTTAATCGGTTCGTTAGTGTAAATTTTGATGATGATTGTGAATCCTGTTCATGAAACCCTGTGATATTTTCAGAAATAAGAATAATAGAACAGCCTGAATTATTCGTTATCGTAGAAAACTGTTGTAGAATATTTTGTGTATCTATGCTTTCTAACAATAGATGAACATCATCAAATATTAAGATAAGCTTTTTATTTTCGTATTCACTTAATTGTTCTGTTATGTGTTTTAAATATTGTGTTAATCGATTTAACTCCAAAAAACTTACTTCATTTTCTTCTTGATTATCATCATTACAATGATTGTTTTTCATATCATATACATCATCAATATTCATTTTTAAAAATTTTAACCAATCTTCAAATTTAAATTTCTGATTTGATGCAGTGTCTTTAATAATATTGCAATCATTGTATACTGTTAAAAAACACTTCTGATATTCTTCTTTAAATCTTAACTCGTTAATTAAAGAACTTTTGCCAAGTCTTCTTAAACCACATAAATGAAAAATTGAACCTTTGCTTTTAATAAAATGATTGACAATATTATCTAAAACATGTTGTCGACTGTCTAAATGAAAAGTTTCAAATTCTTCATTATCTTGCAATGGGTAATCAGGTATATATGGGTTTACGTTATTTTTGTAATTAATCCCATCTTGTTTAAGTAAATAGGTAACAGGTTTTTTATTATGCCTGTACCAATTGCTGTAATGACATTCAATTTCAACGACTTCCTGATAGTACCTGGAAGCTTTGGGATTAAGAATAACCTTCACCTTTTCATGTTCTCCAGGTTTCAAATTAATATTTTTTGTGAAAATGAAATCAAAAAGAGGTAAGGTTCCTTCTTTGCGGTCAGCACAATTGAAGTTAATGTTATATATTGGAATATTTCCCATATTTTCTATAATTAGAATCAAATCCTGGTCAGATTCAATCGGTTTTTGATAACTGATCTCTTGTGCCCAATATAGTTCTATCGCTTTAGTATCAGGTATGTTTTTTTCGTTCAATTTTTTATTTATAGTATCCAACCATAAGGAATGAATAAACCAAAATATTAATTTTTCAGGCAAAGGACACTTGCTCGTTTTGTCTCTATAATCTCTTTGAGAGCCTTTTAATTTTTTTTCAATCGGTTTTAAAGTATCATTGACTGTATAAGATTCTTTTAAAAGATCAAAAACTGTTTCTAAACATTGAATTATTTTTTTGGGTCGCTTAATTTGTATAGGATACAAAGGTTCACTTATTAATGCTTGAAAAAATGTATACAGTTCTTTCACTTCTCTTGCAAAATTATAATATCGGAAAGCATCTTGAAGGGTAGTAGTCATTTGTTCCATAATGTCTAATAAATGAAATTTAGTACCAGGATCATTAGATGTTTTCTGACACAATTCAATAATGTTTGAATAATTAACGATTAACTGGCAAATAATTTGTGTTTGGATATCAACTTCTTCTAAGCTATTATCATTATTTTCAAATACATATAATTCTAAAGCGTTAAGAAGCTTAGCCTCGTCACATAGCAACATGTATATTAATTCTATTGCTTTTTTGTTTTGTACCCAAAAATATTTTAATTCAGTGGAAAATATCTTTCTAAGCTGAATGGAATTCACCGAAAGATATCGTTGTAACACTTCCATATAAAAAGAGTTATCTTTTTCTTTTTTGATAGCATTAAAAATTTTTCTAAAGATTGGGACTAATCGTTCATTGATCTCAATACTTTTTTCTTCAAATGAATCATCAATAACATCTTCATATAGCTTGATAGCTTCTCTTACATTTCCACGTTTTAATGCGATATCTGCTAATTTTAACTTCTTTTGTTTAATCTCTTCTGGTGATCGTTTTTTTAACTTTTTTCTATAAATAGAATAACAAACTATAATAAATAGTAAGCACACAATAATAAGAGGGATTATTATCCTAAAACTTACTGTTTTGGCTTCTGATATCATTATTTCAGATTCAGGTATAACAGGTAATTGCATTAATTTTGTTGAAATTTCTTGAGAAGAAAAAACAACGTTTTTCATATGATCAACAGTCGCTTGCACTTTTACATAATAAGTCCCTTTGAGATTTGTTGCTTTAAAAGAATTTTTATAAATACCATTATGTTGATCATTTAAATGAAGTGTTGTTTTTAAGTCATCTGGCGTCCGAATTTCTGCGATGAAATTGAGTCTTGAATCAATTATCTGGTTTTGATTATCTCGAAATAACATACCCGATATTTGAAAAGGTTTCGTTGTATATGGGTAAGGAACATCTAAAGCGACTTTAACATCAGGCGATTGGGTATCCATCCAATATTGAACAATTCCTTTTCCTTTAAAGTAAATATTCCAGATACCTTCATCTGGAGTATCACATGAAACAATCCAGTAACTTTTGGATTCAGTATCAGGGATTTTTGAGTTGAAATCATTACCTCCTGGCGTTTTAATCTGAATTTCTATATCTTTATTACTCTTAACAAATGAAAAGATAACACGTTGTAAAAATGGTATTAATTGAATGTTTATTGATTTTTCTCCATCAACAACAATTGATTCACTTTCACCCATTTTCACACCAATGTATTGAGAGAATATTTTATGAAGAATATCAGACAATTGTTCAATTGTATCAATAAAATAATAATAATCTTTGCCCACCATAGATAACCATAAATGTTTATCTTTATTGGAATTATGTTGATCTTCAGTATTTTGTTGAGGTTCAGCAAGGCAAAGTACAAACAGATGGATATTTTGTTGTTGACAATTCTTAATCATAGGCTTTAATGATTGAAAATATTCTGTTGAATTGACTGACTCAAAATATTCATCATTAGGGGAATCCAGGCCTGGAATTTTGGGTTGACCATCAGTCAGCAAGATAACCACTTTTTTATTTTCCATTCCAGGACTTTTTATTTTGAATTCTCGAAAAGCATAAGACAAAGGTATTTTATAATTTGTCCACCACCCTTCCTGATTTTGTTCTTGTGTCTTTTGATTGATAATCTTCATGGAATCTTCAGTTAACACATGAAGCGGAATTCCATGTTCGATATTTTTTGAAAACTTAACAAAACCAATGCGATAATTGGCCTGTACAGATTCCGCATGCACGTATAAATAATTGATCATATATTCTGTTGCATGCATCCGAAAATTACTCTGATCCCTTAGTTTCATACTTTTAGAGTTGTCAATTAACAACATCATATCCAAATTATGATTAATTGAAACCCTTTCGATATCAGCATAAGAAACAGCGGTAAGGCTCAATTGTAAAAGAGAAAGCGTTAGCAGCAGGATCGTTTTGTATGAATTAATTGTTTGTTTTCTCATTATGTTATCCTGAAAAATTATAGTTGACCATAACAGTCGATTTTCTAATAACTGTATTGGTTAGTTCAATAATATATCCCTTTTTTAAAACTTTGAGAATGGCCATATCAGGTATATCCAATATACTATCATTACCCATTTTGATATGTAAATCCTCATTAAACATGGTTCTATGTGTTTCTATTTTGATCTCTTTAATTGTGGCTAATTGACATAACTTTTGTTTGATACGATCAATTTCTTTTTTTGTTAGTCCTATTTTTTGAACAGGCTTTTTTGGATCATGCTCTTTGTATAGATCATAAATATCTTCATCTTCAATATAAAAAAATAAATCATTCAATATAAAATGATTAATTGCGGTTATAAATGTTTGATCACTGATAACAAATGAATTGATCTGCTCCTCAAACTCTTGAAGTGCTTTATGAATCATTTCATTGACTGTTTGATAATAAAAACTTACAGGATCAGGAATTTCCCATACATTTTTTTCTAAAAACTTTTGTTGGGCTTTCTTTTGAATGGTATTATACAATTCTTTTTCTGTAATGTTGTCAATGGATTGTGAGAGTTTTTCAAAATTAATGGGTTCAAATTTACAATCCAGCTTTTTCATCAATTCTTTGTATCCATTTAAGAATTTATTCAAATATGTATTCAATTTCATCGGATTTTTGATTATGCCATGCTTAGGTATAGGTCTACGCTTTAGCATCGAGAAAACATTTTTAATTTTAGGAACTTGAGAAATAAAGCTGTTAAATTCAGGTCGTAAGTTATTTTGTTTTTGTTTGATCTTTAAGCGATAATCTTCCTGATTTGTTTCCATATACTTTTTGAATTGCTCCAAATTTTTTTGAACAAAAGAATTATGCTTTTGAAGCATTGATTCGTTTTCATGGCTTTGTGAAAGAAGATTAGCAAGCTTATTTTCAGTACTCATCATATTCTTATGCAATCGGTTTAATTCAGTTTTAATATTGTGAATATCATCCTCTGCATGCTTCATCTTTTGATTTTCATCATCTGATTGAATTTTTATGTCATCAATTGCTTTTTTTGAATTCTGATAAAGAGCTTCCAGACCATTGTTTAAAACATTTAATTCTTTTTTGAAAATAGAAAATTTTTCAACAACTTGTTGTGAATCTATTTTTGAATTTTTTTCCAGCTTTTTTAATTGATCAACATCAGTTTTTATTAAATCAAGTTCATCTTTTACACTATTGAAAAATTTTTCATGGACTGGCAATTTATTTCTGATTGGATCAATGTATTTGTCATAGAAGCTATTTATTTGATTATTAAATTCTTTTAAAATAGATTCTATTTCTTCTTTTAAATAATCGAATCGTTCTTCAAGTTCAGAAATTTTATTCATGTCTTGGCCAAAATCAACGCTTGCGTTATTTTCTTCTTGCTTTAAGCTGGTTAAATCTTCTTTTAAAAAACAGATTTCATCAGTAATTTCTACCAATCGTTCTATATCTTGAATAAGATTATGTTCTAATTCTTCTTTTTCCAAGTCAATATTCAAAACATCAGTGATTGCTTCCGCGTCAGCTTTATCATTCGATTCATCATCAAATCTCTGTTTTATTGTCTCAATTTTTTCAAGAAGACCCTGGGTAATTTCTTTGTCTTTTTGAAGTTGGCGTTGAATTGATTTTAACAGGTTTATATCAATATTTATATTCATTTTTTACCTTTTGATAATCAGTTATATCCACATTTAAATTTAAATCCATATGATTAGACAGGCGATTTTTAAATCTTACTGCATCTAAAGATGCCTTTTCCATGGCCCGGTAATCTGCAGTGCGAACGGGCCGAATAAAATCTTCAAACACAGCATTAAAGTCTTTTATATGAATGGTATTTCTTTGATCAATCGTTAATACAACGCGCCGGATGACTTCATTCACAATCATTTCAATTTCTGCACCACTTAATCCATCAGAATGTTGGGCAAGAATATCATAGGATTCCTCAGATAATTGAAATGATAATGTGCTGAATTCCGAATGGCGTTTAATGATCTTTTTAAAAATATCTTTTCGGCTTTCATTATCTGGCAGTAAAAAAGGCAGTACTTCATCAAATCGCCCGGGTCGCATCATGGCAGGATCAATATTATCTGGACGATTACTGGCGCCAATCCATAATATTTTTCCACGATGATCAGGGTCACTCATAAATTGAAGTAATTTTCCGAATACGCGCTGACTGACCCCACTATCTCCTGACTGTCCTCTTTGCCCGCCTTCAGTTTGATCCAATTCATCTAAAAAAACAATCACCGGGTGTAAGGATTTGATCAGATCCAATACTTTGGATAAATTTCGTTCAGATTGCCCGACATACATGGATCTAAAATCTCCCAGTTTAACAAAACTAACGTTTGCTTCTTTGGCGATCGTTTCTGCAACAAGTGTTTTTCCTGTACCTGGTGGACCTAAAAAAAGAATGCCTTTAGGAAGAATGGAGCGGCAAACCGGATCAGTTTGCGCTTTTTTTAATTGGGCAATAGTTTGTTTGAGGTTTTTCTTTAAATGCTGATATCCTCCCACTTGGGATAAAGTAATTTTGGGGTCAATCACTTGCAATAAGCCTTCTGATTCCTGTGCCAGTCGATTCTTTTTTAAGGCCATTAACTTTGATCGGCTAAATACAGGTACAGGTGAAACTGACATTTCCTGAAACAAATCTTCAATGCCTAACAATGTCATACCGGCAGTGTCTTCGGCAATCGCCTGAAATTTTTCATAGATTTTTCCTTCATAGCCATCAAAAACTGGTTGCTGGCGATTTAAATATCGTGTGCCTATCATACTGATGGAATGGGAAAACAATGAAATCAAAAATTTCAAACGTATTGTTGCCTGTGATGGTCTGGGAACATCAATTTGTTCTATTTTACCGCCATTGCAACGCAAAGGTTCACTAATGTCATTTAACTCATCTGCAAGAAGAAGAATGCAATGGGAGCTATGAAATAATGATTGTGAGGATGCCCAGCTTAACAATGTATCAATTAAAAAACCTCTTTCAGCATCAAGCATTTGCTCTGGAAATAATAAATGTGCATTTTCAACGATTAAGCAGACACTTTGATTGGTATCATCTTCAGTTTGACCAAAAATTGGTTCATGATTATCCTTTGTTGTGGACAAACCAGGATTTAACCATTTTTGAAAAGCATCAAAAACCTGACAGGATTTCCACATGACCTGTTGTGAAATGTTCATGACCGGAGGTGATGCATGAGAAGGTGAGTTTGACATTAGACATTTGATCTCATCAGTAAAATGATTTGTATTCGCATCTGGGGTACAACATTCTAATCCACGCGATAAACTATATTTAAAAACCAGAGATTTTCTTTTTAAAAAAGCATCTGTCACCAAATCTCTGACAGGACGATACCCATATTGAACATCAAATGCGTAGTCACCAATATTTCCAGTAATAAAAAAACATCGTGAAATTTGTGCTTTTTCTCGTATCAATAATTCTTCTAACCATTGAGGGTCTTCCTTAAAAAAACCAGATTGCAGCCATAATTCTTGAAATCCGCGATCCGCTTTTTGAAAAAAATGGCTTAACCATTCTGGTTTATCGTCTTCAGTTAACCATCTGGGAAGACAGATCTGGTTATCACACCAAAAATTGGCTTTAATGTATGATCGCCATTTGTTTGGAAATTTTTGTTTTATATCGATAAAAAACTGTTTTCCATTTGGACCGAGTTTTTCAAATAATAAAGTTTCTACACAGATATCCTCAGACTGTTCATTTTCTGATCTATCGCCATTATGCTCAGACGATTCAGGCAAGTCATAATCTGCAAACATCAAGTTGTTCATCATCGCTCCTGTTCTTTATCTCTAAATAATGGTTGTTGAGAAATCTTTTCATATTGATTCTGGAATGACTGTTGATTGTTGTCAGTTTTCTCAATTTGATCCATACTCTTTTTTTCATCTATCCACTGCTGTGATAATGGCGATTTTAAATGTGAAGGTAATTTTATATCTTTTGCTTCTGGAATTCTGATGTTTTGGAACTGAGAAACATTTTGATAATTAAATAACGATTCATAACGCTTTTTAGTTGATGCGTCAATACTATCAGAAAATAAGCTTGTATGATCATCTGAACTGTGTTGCATGTTTTGAATATCATGTAATTGATTTTGAAATTGTTGACACTGTTTCGCTGTTGTCTCACTTTCACGATTGAGTGACACGCAATCGTTGGATATTTGCCCGCTCGTTCGTTTGATATCATTCTGTGTCGTGCATGCTGTTTCTTCTGCCATATATAACGCTTTTTGTGTGTTTGCGACATCCTGGTTTAATCGTGTTGCAGAATCCAACAAACGATTTATTTCATCTAAAGCATCTCGATCAGCCATTTTATACCTTACTAAATGCGTTGTGTTTGATAATTCGAAACATTTGATGGTTTATTATGCAGTGAAACATAATAATTTTTGTTTACAGGCGGAATAAGAATACCATCAGGTTTGGGTTGAGGTTGATAATGATTGACCGAACGTGTTCCAGGTATGATTTCACCGCCCATATCTTCAAGTGAATATTCAAAATCATCAAGGATATCTAAGCAACGATCCGTGTAAAGACCAAATGTTTCTGCTTCTAAATTCCATTGTTGATGTTGAGAACTGGATGAAATTTTAGAATGTTTCACCGCAATTTGATGATCATGTTCACAATGCTCAAAATAGGTTGTCAATGCTTTATCATTGACAGTATAACATAACTGATAGCCCTGTTCATCCATTGCCTGCAGTGTAATCATTGATGGAACAGTTAATTCTGGATCATATGCCAATAACATCAATTCTGCACTGCTTTTTTGAATACTGACCAGTACATCAGATAAATGTTCCGCCATTTGATGTCCATACTCTTGCTGATTTAATAACGCATTGCTATCTTTTGTTATATTTCTGATTGTTTTTTGGGATTGCACTGTTAAATCTTTGGCATCTTTTACAACTTCTTTTAACAGTTTTTGTTCATATAATACATTCGATTTCAATTGATTTACATTTTGTTTGATTTGTGCAATTTCAGAATTGGTTTTACTCAATTGAGTCTGGCAGGTTTGAATCATTGTGTGTAATTGATCAGACTCACGTATCAGTTGATCCAGATCGGCTTTTAATTGAGAAGATATGTTCTTATTTTGATTTATTTTTTGTTGAAGGTTCTGAATCAAGTGATCAGTTTCAAGACGCTTAATTTCACTGATGCGCTGAATTTCCTGAATTTGTCGAATGCATTGTTGTTGTTTTTCATATGCTTTTCTGGCACGTTCCTGCGCCTTTCGCGCAATTTCTTTTTGTTTTTCATCTTCAATTTGAACCTGCGTTTTTTGACTTGCTGACATGACTCCTCCTTTGAATATGACAATAAATAAATGTTATGCCCTTAAAGATGGGGCGGTTTTTATGATCTGAATGGGATCACCCTGTTCAGATTTCAACGATCTTGCCAAATGTTCAACATAAAATATCCGAGTAAAATCAGTTACGTACCGATCAAATATAAAATGCCATGCACCTGAAAGCGCCATTGCATCGGTTTGCGGACTTTCAACCAATGCACGTTTTGCAAGAACATCATAATGCTTTCGTCCTGCTTCAATTTGTTGGCCTAACTGTTGGGATTTTGTTCGATTTTGTTGTAATGAATCTTTATTGGTTGCCAGTTCCTTTGAAATCTGGTGACATATTTTTTGAATTTGTTCCAGTTGCTGATGAAAACGATTTAATTCTCGATTACTCTGATCCATTTGTTCATTTTTCTTTCGACGTTTGTTTGCATATTCAGATTCTATGGATTGATAAATACCTCTTAAATCAACAATACGTCTTCGAACAGCCTCATAACTGCTTTTACGTTGATTAAAAACAGATAGACTCTGATCATACGCTCTTTGAAGAGGAGGCGTGGATTGCCTGATCGTTTGTATCTGACGTGAAATCGCATTCAAGCTATCGCGTTGAATGGATAACTTACTCTCTGCACCTGAAATTTGCGTTTGATAAGACTGAATGCTTGAAAAATATTGATCGACCTCTCTTTGCTTATTCCGCAATCGTTTTTCAGCTTTATTACGTTTGTTATTGATCTCAATTTCCTGTTCTAACCTGACATCATGGTCATCACTATAATTGAAATGAGAGTATTGTCTGATTTCATCTCTTATAGTTATGATTTCTCTCTCTATACGACGTATTGACGATTCAGCAGAACTGATATTTTGCCTTAATTGACCGATTTCTTTTTGAGTGCGTTTGATATTTTTTTCAAGAACGATCTGTTCTTCTACAAGTTGACGTATTGCATTTTGTTGCTGTTTGATTGCTTCCAGTTGTCGATCCAGTTTTTCTTTGAAATGGTCAAGTTCTTTAATCAACTGTTTTGCTTCCTGAAGGGCTTGCTGTAATTGTTCTAATATGGAATGCATTCGGACCTGAAGTTCACTGTAGTCGATCCATCCTTCAGTCACCAGTGCGTCACGTTGCTGCAACGAAATCTGAATAGAAATGGTTGTGTTTGTGCGTTTCATAACTGATTGATTAAGCTCAATGATCAAACGGTCAATCGTTTCTTCAATAGCAATGATGGTTTTATTGATTTGATCAAGACTAGATGCAAGCCTTAATATCTCACGTCTTTGAGATTCTTTATTCAATTCCTGAGTGTAGCCGGAAGCACACACATTATTGTCTGGATCATCTGAATCTGAAATCATAACACTTGTTTCCATTGATGCATTTTCAAGTGTCAATCGAGCGCGTTCTCTGATGGTTGGATCAGGGTCATCAAAGGCTATTGGAATTAGATATTTAACCATCTCAAAAGGTGAAATTTGTTGAAGTGCCTGACATAAAATTGTAAAGGTGTCGATTCGATTATGATGCGGATGCTCACTGGTTAATTCTTCCCATATGGGTTCGATTTCATTCCATAAATTTCTGAAACGTGTTTCTTTCGCCATATCCAGTGTAATCGGTAAAAGTTCCCAATCGACAGGGGATAACGCTTTATGAAACCATTCATTGCGATTGGGTGGATTACTCATGAGCAGTGATCGCCATGCAAGTTTTCGAATATCTTTGGGATATTGAGGGGAAAGCCTGGGAAAAACAATTTCTGAAAGCATTGATCTTAATTGCGCATCAACGCGAAGCATGCTTTTTCTGATGCGGTGATGATCCATGTGTTGAACGTTTTGAGGGTCAGAAGTGGGGTCATATAGCGATAAACCGCTGAGCAAATTTTTGCAGGCATCAAAGGCTGCTTTCCAAACATTGGGGGGTTGTTTTCTCATGTTTGGCGATTGAATCAAAAGAATGAGTGGATGTACATTTCTTCTTAATCCTGGCAATAAGGCCAGAACTTCAAAACCAGCTTGCATGGCATATGCCGCTTCCTGATAATTTAAAATCTTACCCATTAATTCAATAATATCCATTTCCGTGTTATTGCGACGATTAGGATTTGGCACGAGTTCAGCATGGGCATATAAATGAAGACGTATGGGAAGTGAACAGTCTGTATCCCAATCAAAACGTGTGTTTTGGCTGATTTTTTTGATTTCACTCAGGTATTGTCTCAGATTTTCCATTGTTTGTGGCAATTGAGACAGCCAGTCTCTTAGATTGTGAAAAGCCTTTAGAATGACTTTTGGACGATCTTGATGCACATTCAGCAAACAACGATACATTGCAAATAAACGACGTTCCAGTTTTTCAACCGGAATGCTGTGATCATGATTTAAATAGGCGATCACAGAATCTTCTGTTGCATCTTTTGACATATATACATTGAATTTTCTGGTTTCCAACAATTTTTTTGTGGGTTGTACACTGGCACCATGAATATTATCCAACAATTTTTTATGAAACTGAATCGCAGCTGATATCAAGTCTTTTTGAGCTTTTAATTTGCTGATTCTGATGGTTTGAGACAAAATATAGGATCTTAAATTTTCAAACTGCGTTAAATTGACAAGCAAATAATTGCTGACTTTTGTAAAAAGCAAGGTTCTAAATGACAATGAATGCTTTGAGCTTCGCTGAAAACAAAAATTTAAGACTTGCGTCATAAAGTCATGTAAGTATTCGTGATCTTTTGTTTCAAGCAATAATACGAACCGGTTTTCTAATATAGATATTGCTTTTTTCTTTAATAAAACAATTTGATGGGTATCAACATTATTAAAATGAGATTCATCCAGAATTTCAAGCAAGGCAAGGGTAGACAATGAATCTGATGTA
>Ga0272440_1002545_pt1 | contig 14147 bp, 13 predicted proteins | sample SSMMMBAug17_FD_192440 | JGI IMG/M metagenome (GOLD analysis project Ga0272440, IMG submission 192440) | Marine sediment archaeal communities from Little Sippewissett salt marsh, Falmouth, MA, United States - SSM-MMB-Aug17 | ecosystem: Environmental > Aquatic > Marine > Wetlands > Sediment ...
ACCTTATGTTCGCCCTCGAACTAATAACGCTTTCGTTCCTATGTACGATGGGCGAACATAAGGTTCGCCCCTACACGTTCTTGGCACATAAGTAAATGAGGAATTTATTTTTCGAGCATTCCTTATTGTAGTATTCCTTAATTCTTTAATGATTCAATCCAATCCAAACACTTTCATTTTCAGGATGTTGGGCCTTTTTTGTGTAATCAAACATCTCAAAAAAATGGTCCACAGTAATATCGCGTCCACCCAAACCCGAGATAAAGCTAAATATTTGCGGATGATTATTACTGGCATACATTGAAGAACGTAGTTCTTGTGCAAATATTCCGCCTGCACCAAATGAGCAATTCCGATCCAAAACAATTACATTTTTTGCATTGACCAGACATTTTCGTACATATTGATATGGAAATGGCCGAAACATTTTCAGTTTGAGTACGCCTACTTTGTGTCCTTTATCGCGCATTGTTTTTATTGCCTGACGACAGGTACTGGCAGATGTTCCGGCCATTACAAATATACTTTCTGCATCATCACAGGCAAATGGCGTAATAGGGCCATATTTTCGACCAAAAATATGTTCAAACGCAGTTTCTACATCAGTAAAATGCTCCAAAACCGATTGCATGGCCATTTGAATACTATGACGCATTTCCATGTAATAAGCGGGCGGTGCCATCTGACCAATTGCATTTGGATGCTGTTGATCCAGTGAAATGCGCGGCTCAAATGAAGGAAGAAATTGATCAACCGATTGTTGGTCTGGAATATCAACTGGCTCATAGGTATGAGACAAAAAGAATGCATCAAGTACAACCATCACAGGAAGATTCACTGTTTCAGCCAGACGATATGCCTGAAGCATGGTGTCTAAAACTTCCTGACCGGTTTCGCAATATAACTGAATCCATCCAGTATCGCGTTGGGACAGGCTATCGGATTGATCCATCCAGATATTCCATCCAGGTCCCAGTGCGCGGTTGACTTCTGCCATAACAATGGGTAATCGCGCGCCGGAAGCCCAATGCAACAGTTCATGCATCAATGCAAGTCCATGAGACGATGATGCGGTAAATGTTCTGACTCCGGCACTGGCAGCGCCAATACACGATGCCATTGCTGAGTGCTCGCTTTCCACACAAATAAAACGCGCATCCAAACTGCCATCCGCACAATATTCAGATAAGGCCTCAACAATATGTGTCTGAGGGGTAATTGGATAAGCAGAAATCACTTTTGCCCGTGCCAGACGAACAGCTTCGGAAACAGCATGACTGCCTTCAAGAACTTCTTTCATGGTTCAACCTCCAAATGCATGGCATCACGCGGACATTCCGCAATGCAAATGCCACATCCTTTGCAATAGTCCATCAAAATGTGCCGGTTATCCTGATCCCACTGAATGGCCATTTCTGGACAAAAAATGCGACAGGTATCGCAATCATTACAAATGCCACAATTAAAACATCGGGATGCTTCCTCAATCACCTGAGATTCATCAAAATCAATAATAACTTCATCAAAAGAATTCAAACACGCATTCCGATTCTCCTGAACTGCGGGAATGTTGGGAAAATAAGCTGTATTGATTTGTTCAAAGGGAACAATTTTATTGTTATCACGTTGTGTTCGTTGACCCTGACTGTAAATATCAAAAGATAGTGCAGGCCCATTTCCTACCTGGCATTGATGACATATTGTGTTAATATCGACATCGTTATGGTTTCGAAGGATATCCAATGCAATGACCGCCTGTTTACCCGATGCCAATGCATGTGTGACTGTTTTTTCTGATGTTGTCAGGTCACCGCACCAAAAAATTGGAAGATCTTTATTTCTTTTCATTTTGCAGTGACTCATGGTGAATTCCCATTGGTCATTATGCCACATGATATCCATTTCTGCACCAATGGCAGAAACAACATGATTGACCTGAATTGTTTCCCTTCGATTGCCATCAGGAATATAAGATTGACGCCCTGCATTCGATTTTTCACCGGGTTTCATCTTTTGAAGGGATACCTGCTTATAATTTTTATCCTTTTCAATGGCAATAGGAGAAAAGCATTCTCTTAATTCAATGCCTTCATCAAGTGCGGCATCAATTTCGTGCGGGTGTGCAGGCATTTCATTTCGGGATCTTCGATAAACAATGATGGGTTGAGCGCCCAGTCGCAATAAAGATCGGGCAACATCAATGGCAGTATTACCTCCGCCGATAACAGCAACACGACCTTCAATTAAGGGGGCTTCATGGTTGCGAATTTGACCCAATAAATTGAGTCCATCAATGGCATCATTTTCTCCTGGGATTTTTAATGAAATGGGACAGGTATCTCCACAACATAAAAATAGTGCATGATAGTTTTTTAATGATTCCAGATGTATCATTGAAATGGATTGATTGTATTTGAATTGAATACCATCATCATTAAGTCGTTCAAGTTCATCTTTGATAATATGATCGGGTAAACGATATGCGGGAATGCCGGACCTGAGTAATCCACCAGACATATTTGATTTTTCAAAAATATCACAGCGATATCCCAAACGTCTGGCAAAATATGCTACAGAAAGACCAGCCGGGCCAGCACCAATAATGCCGATTTGAGCACCATTGAATTCAGGATAGTTAATTTGTGATTGTTTGTTGTTGCATCCCCAATTGCCAATATATCTTTCAATATGATGAATACCAACAGATTGGTCCAAAAATTGACGATTGCAGGCAGACTCGCAAGGATGAAAACATACCCGTCCACATATTGCAGGCAATGGATTTTCCATTAATATTGTCTCTAAAGCCTTTGGATAATCCTTTCTGGAAGCGTACATTTCGACCTTAGCAATGTCAATTCCCAGAGGACATGCATTGCTGCATGGTGCTGTTTTCTCTTGATACTTTGGCCGAACAAACCGCCATGTTCCGGTTTTGTTTCCCAAAGTGTTTGTCCGAGATTGTGAAATCAGCAGAGAAACATTATTGGGGGATTGCGTTTGAATTGATTGATTCATAATTTGTGTGCTCCGAAAATTCACAATTATTTATGTGACAGCCATTTGTTTTTTAATAACTGCCAGAATGAAAGACGTTTTTTTCGTTGTAACTTATGATGCGCTTGCCGATTCAATGATTTTTTTCGGGACCATCTCTCCCAAAAACTAATCATTCCTGATTCATACGCCCGATCTACATGTTCATTTTTAACCTTATTTCCTTTATTTGTATGTTGAAGTGCATTTCTCAAGCAACTGGTTTTATATTCACAGGCCAGGCATTTTTCAGGCGACATGCGGAATCCAGTTTCATTCATTGGAAATACGATATCAAGATCACCAAAACAATCTGGATAATTATCTTTGTAAAATGCCATAATAGATTTATTTCTGACGCATCTTTGCTTTGAGTAAAGCCAGTTCCTGGAGTGCCGCCTGAGCGCGTCGGGCTTCTTGATCCGCACGTTTTGCTTCGGCCTTTGCACGTTCTGCTTCGGTATTTGCACGTTCTGCTTCAGCCTTTGCGCGTTTTGCTTCAGCATCAGCGCGTTTTTGTTCAATTCTTGCTTTTTGCTCACCAGCGAGTAATACCTCGCCCTCTTGATTAAACCATACCAGCCATTCTAATTCAAAGGATTGATACAAACCCTTTTGAGTTTTCATGCCCAGTTGCAAATCTGAAAACCAGATCCCTTTTTTTTGAACTTGTTTCCATGGAAACGCAACATATTTGCCGGATATTAATTGATAGGCATGAAGATTTGTTTTAAAGATATGTCCTTCAGGATCAAATATGACATAATATTTGATTCCTAATGACGCGTATGTTTTAAATTTAGAAGTTCGTTCTTTACCCACATTATTGGAAACCACCTCAATTACGACCTCGGGCGGCTTTCCAAATACGTCAATCATATAACACCGATGCTTTTTTTTCCAGATATTCTCAGCAGGTTTGACATCCATGCTGAGGAGTACATCAGGAACAATGGGGACTGTTGGCGGGTCACCATAGATACCCACATTGGCACATGCTACAAATTTTCGATCAATATTCCAACTTGTATATAAGGCATCGGTCAATAACCGCATTTGTCGTTCAGAAAATAAGCCATCCACAGGTTCATCATCCTCTGTAACCAGACTGTCATAATCGTATTCTACTTTTTGTTTTGATATATAATAGCCGGTTAGATTTGTATATTCCTTTGCACATGATGTGCTATCGTCATCATACGCTTTTGTTTCATATTTATAGGGTGTTTCATACATCGAATATCCTTTCATTGTATGGTATAAGGTAAAGCATAGGATTTGATCAAGGGGTCAAAATGATTTCAATACGCCTGTTTTGCATACGTCCTTCGGGTGTATCATTGGTATCCACAGGTCGATAATAGCTGTATGCAGAAATGCACATTCTGACCGGATCAATACCTCCTTCAAGTTCTAAAAAACGAACCACTGAAATGGCACGTGCGGCTGACAGTTCCCAGTTCGAAGGAAATATTTTTTTTATGGGGCCTTCTGCAATGGGAATATTATCTGTATGCCCTTCAACACGAATCGTATTATAGTTTTGGGTCTGATTGCGTAAAGATTCAGCAATTTGAAGCAAGGCTTCTTTTCCCTTAATGTTGATATTTGCATTTCCAGAATTGAATAGAATTTTATCAACAAAAGTCAACTTGAGTTTACCTTCCATTTCTTCAAGTTTGATCTCTTGAGAGGCAATTTGTTTTTTTAAAGAATGTTCTATTTGCTGTTTGGTTTTATTAACCTGTGCAATCACTTTTTTTTGGGTTTTAATTATTGTTTTCTTCCGATAAAGATCCTGCTTTAGTTGCATAACATTATCTTTGACATTGTCCAGTTGGTTCGTCAATTGAAGTTTTTCAGTCTCAAGCTTGCGTTTGTCTACCTCAAGACCGGATATATTGGTTTTACTTTTGTGTAATTCAACCTCAAGCCTTTCAACTTGTTTCTTAAAGGCTTCAATCTGTTCGTTACTTTGTGCAACATGATTTTGATAATCTTTCTCCAATTCTATGTAAGTGTTTTTTGTAACACATCCTGAAAAAAATACACAGATTGTTACAAAGCATAGTATCGTATATGCAATTTTATTCATTGTATTGTCCTCCAAATATTGAATGTTAAAACAAATATAAAAAATATTCGAAAAAAAGATTCCCATTTTGAATGGCTGAAATCCCCATCTCAAACATTCCTAAATTAATAAGTGCCCCTTTTCCATGATTATTGTATCATCCAAAACAATTGTGGGTGATATAACAATTGTATCAACATGTAAAATGCTTTCATTGGTTCCTCCCGGATAGCTCGTATTATCTCCAAATGCGATATGACAGGTGCCCAATACTTTTTCATCCTCAAGAAGATTACCTGTAATTCGCGCACTGGGATTTGTCCCAATGGCAAATTCGGCAATGAAACGGGCATTTGAATTGCCATCCTGTTTTTCTGATAATTCAATCATTTGCGCGAAACGTTTACCTGATTCATTTTTTTCAATATCCGCAATATAGCCATTTTTAATGCTTATCCGCGTTGGTTCAGTAATCGTATTTCCACAGCGATCAACAACCAGTTCGCCATTTGCATTTTTTGGGGCCAGTTCGCTTTCACCATCAGGCAAATTTGAAAAAGCCCCTGGCGTTGTTATTTGACCGATTGACTGAACAGGCAAGTTACCTAATTCTACTGTCAGGCAGGTGCCTGATGGCGATGTTATTTTTGCAATTTTATGCGATGCCAGAGCTTTAAAAACACGTTCTGAAATTTTTGCAATTTCATTATAATCCGCGCTTAAACCGCGAATAAAAGATTCTTTTGTTATACCTGGCAACGTTGCAATTCGTGTGTTATAGCGGTTGCAGGCTTCTCGTCGTGCACTTGTGTGAGAAATACTTTTTTGCGTAGGTGCAACAACAACATCCACAGTTTTTAGTGATTCTGCCACCCAATTCGGCGGTTCTTCACCATTTATTTTACCGGTAGGATACACGAGCCATCGGCAATCTGAGGCTATTTCAAGTCCCACAGAAAATAATACCTGAGCGATTTCAGTTGTTTCGATATTTGAAACAATCAGAAGTTTTTCGTTGGGTTTTAAAGCCATGCATTGATGCATCACTGTTAATGCGGCTTGTTTTAGTTGAAGAAACGATTTTGAATGTATCATAAATAAAAACTTTCATATTTTGATATTACTGCCATTTTTGAAAAAACTTAACCATATAGTTTTATGCATCTTTTTGGAAGCCATGCAGTGTCTAAAAAAATGAATACTAAGTTCCCCATTTACTTATGTGCCAGCCCGATGTAGGGGCGAACCTTGTGTTCGCCCTCGAACTAATAACGCTTTCGTTCCTATGTACGATGGGCGAACACAAGGTTCGCCCCTACACGTTCTTCGCACATAAGTAAATGGGGAACTTATTTTTCAAGCATTCCTTATCAATTAAAAAAAAGCCGAAAACCATCCATTTGCGGGATAAAAATGTTTCGACATGGCATCCATAAAAGTGCCATCAATAAACTGGTTGACAAATGGTTTTGGGTCCGGTGAAAAATAAAATAAAACAGCAATCAATAAATAAAGGCACACATAATAATGCCAATGATCAAAGCTTAACAACTTACAAGCACTGCCAAACGTCCATTTTACTCGTGCTGATGAAAATTCTATGCTGTAAATTTCATCAAGAACTAAATGACTGAGATACCCGGCAATAACAAAAAATATACTTAACCACGATTTCAAGGGGGGCATTTGAAATAATTGATCACAAATAATCCCAACAATCAGTCCCGATGCCAATGCTGCTGGAATTGAATGAAATAGGCCCCGATGAACTGTATACCATGTAAATATTTGAAAAATACCATAGCGAACAATGGAGAACACTGTTGCCCAAATGATCATCATTTCGAGTATGGACAATTGACCAATCCGAAAAAATAAAACAAGAAAGGCAAGCATCACTCCCAGAAAATTAAAGAAATTTCTTAATGCTGTTGATGTGTCTGAATCTATGTCAGGTAAGGTACCACTAAAGGTCCCCAGAAAAAAATAATAGACAAATGCCTGAGGACCAATTGTCCCTGCACCATAAAATACAGTGGCTGATATCATACTGACAACTGATGCTGTACCTAAATGGGTGTTAAAATCCGCCATAACTAGATTTCAGAACTACCGTGCTCTTTGCTTGAGCTGTTTGAGCTGGTCAATTTTTCGCTTCATCATTAAAAGATCAATCCATCTGTGCATTATTTGTGGCAATGCAGTGTTTGAAACATTATTTTCTGATAATTCAGACATGGGACCATGCATTTTCATTTCCATCGTACCAGGTTCCGAAACAACACCTTCAGCCAAATCAGTCATAACCATTATTTGATCCAAAACAGCCGGATCAAATTGAGGTATTGTCTTTTCTTGTTGGTTCTCATCAAATTCATCAAGGGCAGCTTCAAGCGGCATGCCTTCCTGATCATTGGCAAGTCCTTGATCAAGGGTTTGCCGATAATCAGTTGATGATTGTTGATTTGACTGGGCTATTTGGGTCTCCAACGCTGATATTTTTGACTCAAAATCGGCGCGATCAGGATGCTGTTGGTGTAATTGTTCATAAACTTCTTTTGCTTTATCAAACACGCTGTGTTTTTCATATAGTTTGGCGAGTGTTTCTGTTACGATTATATGACTCATGGTTTTCTCCTTGAAAACTTTATTATTTTTTCATTATCACGAATCATCCCCAACTCTGTCCGGGCAATTCGTTCTACATATTTTGGATCATGTTTAAGCCGTTCAATTAATCGGTGCAAATTGACATTTTCTTGTTCCAGGGATTGACTATACTCACACAGCTGTTGATATTCCTGCTTTAGTTCGTATAGTTCAATAAAGCCCTGGTCTCCCCAGATAATAAACAATAAAAAAAAACTCAAGAGAAGAAAAATGAACCAGATGCCCATGCGATTAATTTGAAACATATTTACCTTTTAATAAGCAGTTATTATTTATGCCTAAGGAATTCTCTGAAAATAAGTTCCTCATTTTCTTATTTGCCAGCCCGATGTAGGGGCGAACCTTATGTTCGCCCTCGAACGAATAACGCATTCGTTCCTATGTACGATGGGCGAACATAAGGTTCGCCCCTACATCGGGCTGGCACATAAGTAAATGGGGAACTTATTTTTCGAGTATTCCTAAGCGATCATAAATTTTCGGGTCGATCGTAGTAATCGAAATTCAACCAATGTCCGAAACTAATGTAGGGGCGAACCTTATGTTCGCCCTCCGAACAACAATCGTTTGCGAGCCTATGTCCGAGGAAAACGTTTCTAATTCATTCTCGAACATAAGTTTGATACCGGTTTTTGTCCGCAGGGCGAACACAAGGTTCGCCCCTACATTGGTTTTGCTAATAGGTTTGATTCCGATTTTTGTTCGAGACGAACATAAGGTTCGGCCAACCAGACGAATAACATAGTATTTACTATGATCTACCCGAAAATTTATGATCGCTTACTTATGTTATCATGCTTTATGTATTTTTCAAGGAAAATATATGATACGTCTTTAAAAACAAGATACGATCAGGAAGGGTAGAGACGTATCAATGCTACGCCTCTACTTAAAAATTGAAAAAGGTGTCGCTATTTTCCGCGATTTTCAGGACGTAAGGAACGTACCGCAGTACCCGCTTGCCACATTTCCGAATTTTTAATCTCATCAAGTTCTTTTTGGAGATTCTTGCGATAGTCTGGATTACTGTTTGCTTTTAAAACAATTTCGGTTTCTTTGCCAGAGATAACACTCTGATACAATTCTTCAAAAACCGGTTCAACCGCTTTTTGGAATCTTGGAGCCCAATCCAGAGCGCCGCGTTGTGCAGTTGTGCTACAATTGCCATACATCCAATCCATTCCATTTTCAGCAACCAGACGAATCAGGCTTTGGGTCAATTCTTCAACTGTTTCATTAAAAGATTCACTTGGGGAATGTCCATTTTTTCGAAGCAAATTATATTGCGCAGTCATGACGCCTGCAAGACATCCCATCAACACACCACGTTCACCTGTAAGATCGCTGTACACCTCTTTTTCAAAAGTGGTTGGAAAAAGATAACCTGATCCGACAGCAATGCCCAGGGCTTTTGTTCGATTTGTCGCTTTTCCTGTGTAATCCTGAAAAACAGCAAAACTGGAATTAATGCCACTTCCTGCCAAGAAATTGGTCCGCACTGTTTTCCCTGATCCTTTGGGTGCGACCAATATGACATCAACATTATCAGGGGGAATGATTTTTGTTTGATCTTTATAAACAATCCCAAAACCATGAGAAAAATAGAGTGCATCACCCTCATTCAAACATGCTTTGACCTGTGGCCAACAGGCCACCTGACCGGCATCTGACAAAAGATATTGAATAATAGTGGCACGTTTTGCAGCTTCTTCAATAGGAAATAATGTTTCCCCAGGTACGAAACCATCAGCCACAGCTTTATCCCAGGATGCACCGCCTTCACGTTGGCCGATGATGACATTGATACCATTATCTTTCATATTCAGGGCCTGACCCGGTCCCTGTACACCATAACCAAGAACAGCGATAGTTTCATCTTGTAGTGTTTTCCGCGCCATGTCCAATGTAAATTCTTCTGATGTAACCACGTCTTCAATGGTTGAACCAAATGTTATTTTTGCCATTTGTTTACTCCTTGTTAATTATTATGATAATTCCCGCCCCAGAGCAATTGTTCCGGTTCGGGCAATTTCTTTAATACCAAAGGGTCGCAGAAGATTCAACAATGCATTGATCTTTTCTTCATTTCCTGTGACCTCAATGGTATAATGCTCAGGGCCGACATCAACAGTCTTACACCTGAAAATATCTACAATGCGTAAGATTTCAGCCCGATAGGTCGCTTTTGCAGTAACTTTTATTAACAGCATTTCGCGATAAATTGTTGGTTTATCAATAAAGTCAATCACTTTTATTACATTGATTAACTTATTCAACTGCTTTTTAATCTGTTCCAAAATCATATCATTGCCGATGGTCACAATTGTAATTCGCGATATTCCTTTATCTTTGGTTTCTGCAACGCACAGGCTTTCGATATTAAACCCGCGTCCACTGAATAGTCCAGATATTCGAGATAAAACACCGGGTTCGTTGTCCACAAGTAATGATAAAATACGTTTTTTTATGCTCATATGGCCTCCATAAATAATCGATCATTCCTAAACAAGCAGCATCTCAGTAATTGGTGCGCCAGCCGGCACCATTGGATACACGCATTCTTCTTGTTCTACTTGAAAATCCATTACTACCGGTCCTTTTGTGTCGATGGCCCGTTTAAGCACATCTTCGACTTCATCTGGATGACTTGCAAAGAATCCTGTGGCGCCAAACGCCTCAGCCAGTTTAACAAAATTTGGAGCGCATTCCATATGGGTCCAAACATATTTTTTCTTGTAAAAAAGTTCCTGCCATTGTCGAACCATTCCCAAATACTGATTGTTTAAAATTAACACTTTAACAGGTAGATTGAAATGGACAGCAGTTGCCAGTTCTTGAATATTCATTTGAATACTGCCATCACCTGCAATATCAACCACCAGTTCATCTGGACAGGCAACCTGTGCACCGATCGCTGCTGGAAGTCCAAACCCCATGCAACCCAGCCCGCCAGATGTTATAAAACGATTGGGACGCTTAAAATGATAAAACTGCGCAGCCCACATTTGATTTTGCCCCACTTCGGTAGTAATAATGGCATTTCCCCCAGTTAATTCATAGAGTTTGTCTATCACATATTGGGGCTTGATAATGTCTTTTTGATCATATGCAAGTCGTTGCGCTTTACGCCATTCATCAATTTGTTTGAGCCAGGGGACACGTTTTTTTTCAACATTTTTAAAATCTTCCTGTTTGATAATCTCATTGAGCTTGATCAACGTTCTTTTGCAATCTCCAACAACCGGTACCTGAACATTAATATTTTTTCGAATGGATGTGGGGTCAATGTCAATATGAACGATATTGGCCTGTGAAGCAAAGGCATCAGTTTTTCCTGTTACCCGATCATCAAATCGAACGCCCACAGCAATCATTAAATCACATGATGCAGATGACATATTGGCCCGATATGTGCCATGCATACCAATCATCCCTAACCATAATGGATCATCACCGGGAAAGGCACCCAAACCCATCAACGACGTTGTGACAGGTATTTGTAATGTTTTTGCAAGTTGTGTCAGTTCGTCTGATGCACCCGATAGAATGATACCGCCACCTGCAAAAATCATGGGTCTTTCCGCCTTTTTCAAGAGCGAAACAACACGTTTCAGTTGTTTGACATTGGGGTCGTAAGTGGGCTTGTATGATTTAATTTTAATTTGTGATGGTTCTTTATATGTAATTTTTGTATTGATAATATCTTTGGGCAAATCCACAAGAACCGGTCCAGGCCTTCCGGACCTGGCAATATAAAAGGCTTCCTTAACAGTTTGTGCAATATCTTCAGTTTTTTGGATCAAATAGTTATGTTTTGTACAGGGCCGCGTAATTCCAACAATATCAACTTCCTGAAAGGCATCATTACCAATCAGTGGTCTGGGAACCTGTCCAGTGAGGACAACCAATGGAATGGAATCACAATATGCAGATGCAATGCCGGTGACTGTATTGGTTGCGCCAGGGCCTGATGTTACCAGGCTAACACCCACTGTACTTCTTGCTCTTGCAAATGCATCCGCTGCATGAACCGCTGCCTGTTCATGACGAACCAGAATATGATTAATATCAGTTTGTGCAAGGGCATCATAAATATCCAGAACAGCGCCGCCTGGATAGCCAAAAATGGTATCCACGCCTTCTTCTTTCAAGGTTTTCATTAAAATTTGACCGCCTGTGAGTTTAATAGCACACCTCCTTATGTTAAAATGGCCCCTGTGTTGGCTGATGATACCTGCCTGGCATAACGTGCCATATAGCCTGTTTTGATTTTAGGTTCTGCTGGCTGCCAGTTTTGTTTACGTTGGGCAAGTATGTCATCAGAAACCTTTAACGTAATACATTTTTTTGGAATATCAATTGAAATAATATCGCCTTCCTGAACCAGACCAATAACGCCACCAGCCATCGCTTCAGGTGAGACATGGCCAATGGCAGCGCCTCGGGTGCCTCCAGAAAATCTCCCATCAGTAATCAATGCAACATCAGCATCTAACCCCATGCCAGCAATGGCTGAGGTGGGTGTCAGCATCTCTCTCATCCCGGGCCCACCTTTTGGGCCTTCGTTGCGAACGACAACAACATCCCCTTTTTTAATTTTTTCATTCATAATCGCAGCAGTGACATCTTCCTCAGATTCAAATACCCGAGCAGGACCTTCATGGACTTTCATTTGATCACAAACAGCAGATTGTTTCACAACGCAGCCATCAGGCGCCAAATTTCCAGAAAGCATAACCAAGCCACCTTCTGCATGATGTGGATGATCAATAGAGCGGATCACATCAGTGTCAAGAATTGTAACATCTTTTATGTTATCCTTTATTGTTCCGCCTGTAACTGTCTGGCAATCCTCATGAATCTTTCCTGTTTTGCGCAGTTCATTTAATACAGCTTGAATCCCGCCAGCCCGGTCCAAATCTTCAACATGGTTTTCACCCCCCGGACTTAATGCGCATAAATGAGGGATACGAGCACTGATGGCATTAATCATTTCCATGTTAATGTCTATACCCAATTCATGTGCAATGGCCGGTAAATGAAGAACAGTATTTGTGGAGCATCCCAATGCCATATCAACTGAAAGGGCATTTTCAAAGGCATTTTGAGTCATTATTTGTCTGGGCCGGATATCTTTTTGCAACAGCTGCATTATCTGCATACCTGCGTCCTTTGCCAGTCGTGTACGTTTGGCCATAACAGCAGGGATGGTCCCATTACCAGGTAATGCCATCCCGATTGCTTCGGTCAGGCAATTCATAGAATTGGCTGTAAACATACCAGCACAAGATCCGCAAGTGGGGCAGGCGGCATCTTCAATGAATGACAGGTCTTTTTCATTCATTCTGTTTGAACGAACAGCCCCAACAGCTTCAAAAACAGAAATCAAGTCAATCTTGTTTCCTTTTACATCCCTTCCAGCAAGCATGGGGCCGCCGCTGATAAAAATTGATGGCAAATTCATACGTGCGGCAGCCATAAGCATGCCAGGAACAATTTTATCGCAGTTTGGTACAAAAATAATGCCATCAAATGCATGGGCAGTGGCCATTATTTCTACACTATCAGCGATTAATTCTCTACTTGCCAGGGAATATTTCATTCCTTCATGATTCATAGCAATACCATCGCAAACGCCAATTCCACCAAATTCGATGGGCGTTCCGCCAGCCATGTAGACACCTGCTTTAACAGCCTCAACCAGTGTATTTAAATGGACATGCCCTGGAACAATTGCATTTGAAGCATTTGCTATTCCGATAAGCGGTCGTTGTATTTCAGAATCGGTGTACCCCATTGCTTTAAATAACGCGCGATGGGGAGCCCTTTCCAATCCCTTTTTCGCATGGTCACTTTTCATGAAGTCTCCTTATTGTTTATTATTCTTTGATCAAAAATTAATGATTAAAGTATTGGACATTCCAAATTCCAAATTGGCCTGTCCATACGTTCGTGTTATCAATGCTCGTTATAAAACAAAAAAACCGCTATCAGCGAGGCTGATAGCGGTTTGAATTTTTTTATTATTTGTCCAACCTTTTATCAGCCTGCACCTATTTTGGCACATAAGACGACATTACGAATAACGCGTTGCTGAATAAAAAGTTGATACATTATTTCTTTACCTTATTATTGAACATGCTTGTAATGAAGCACGTCTATTTTGCTCCGCATTTTTAAATGCAAATAGAATTTGTTTAACAAGACAATTTTGACTTGTCAATAAAAATTTAATAGAAATTTTTCTCTAAGGAAAACTCGAAAAATAAGTTCCCCATTTACTTATGTGCCAGCCCGATGTAGGGGCGAACCTTATGTTCGCCCTCGAACTAATAACGCTTTCGTTCCTATGTACGATGGGCGAACA
>Ga0272440_1002546_pt1 | contig 14144 bp, 11 predicted proteins | sample SSMMMBAug17_FD_192440 | JGI IMG/M metagenome (GOLD analysis project Ga0272440, IMG submission 192440) | Marine sediment archaeal communities from Little Sippewissett salt marsh, Falmouth, MA, United States - SSM-MMB-Aug17 | ecosystem: Environmental > Aquatic > Marine > Wetlands > Sediment ...
AAATGGTAGTAAAAAAGCAGTGGAAATTTTGTTCGATTAGCGTGGGGCATTTTCAGGCTAAACGCACAAATGATATATTGTTTTTCAAGGCCTTTATCGTGCATACTAAAAAAATATGTCTCAAAAAGGGGTAGATATTCTCAGAAAATAAATTGTTATGTCAGTTAGTTAAAAAAAATCCAACTAAGTTTTGCCATCATAGAATTATTATATTTTTTGGCAACATAATAGCCCTGAAAGGACGTTACATGTTTTTTGATCTGACCTGACTATTTATGTAACGCCCTTACATGGCTAAAAACATGATTATCATTTACCCAGGGCGATGCCCTGGGCGATGCCCTGGGCTCGTATGTTACGAACTTTCAGGGCTAAGAGAAAATGTCTGACTTTTTGGGAATGCGCTCATTCTGTATACCTAACTTTTAAGTTTGTTTCTATGTTTATTAGGCTGTTTTTATAAAAATTTTTGTTTTTCCGATACATACATGTACATAGCCCTGCCAAAAAGAACAAAGTTAGTCGATCATAATAAAAAAAAATAATTCATATATCATTCTATTAGTTTTTTCAAGTAAGATCTTTTTTTCTTGAATTAAAAATAAATAATTGATATTGTTACGTCTGTTCACAGCGAAAAACAATCAATTATAAACCGATATGCAAAAATTATAAAAATGGAAAAAACAGTTGATGGAAAAATTATTGATTAATAAAGGTTTTAAATTAAATCTGGCAGGAAGGCCCGATACATTCATTAAAACGATCCCCTCTCAAGAGACAGTTGCGATTTCTGCGCTGGATATTCCATATATTCGCCCAAAATTACTGGTGCAAAAAAATGAACGTGTTCAAACAGGCAGTCCTATATTTTGTGATAAACGAGACAAAACCATACACTATGTTTCACCTGCAACCGGTACAATCAAGGAAATACAATTTGGCCAACGTCGTCGATTATTGAATGTAGTTGTTGAATGTGAAGACCAGGATGATTTTGTCACCTTTGATCCATTATCTGACATCAGTGCAATAGATACTGATGAACTCATCATGCAAATCAAAAAAGGTGGATTATGGCAATGTTTCAGACAATTTCCATACAAAGATACTGCAAATTCTGGACAGCGACCACCGATGATCATTGTTTCCCTAGATGGTAATGATATTTTTTCACCTGTACCGGGTGTTGTATTGAAAGATCAACATGAAATGTTTGAATTTGGCTTGAATATATTAAAAAAATTCAGTCAGAACATTGTTGTGACTGTTAGAGAAAGTCATGCAAACAAACTGGAATCATCCCAAAAACATGTAACACATATGGTACCTGATATTTTTCCTTCATGGGATCCGGGTGTGGTATTATATCATCTTAAACAATCATCTAATGACAATGCATCATGGTCAATATCTTTGGAACATTTACTCATGATGGCAACGTTTCTTTCTACAGGGCGCTATCCGGTAGAAAAATTTGTGACCATTTCAACAGCAGACGAGCTGAAACCGCATTATTTGATTCGTCAAGGCACACCGATTCAGTCCTTTATAGGTACGATATCGCCAGACAACTTGATTACCACTGGACAGTTCAATGGGCGATTGGCTTCAATAGATGACTATACAGGTTTTTTTGAAAATACATACAATGTCATTACTGTGGATGATTCTGAACAAATGTTTGGGTTTGTGCGCTTGGGAAGAAAAGTGCCCTCAGTGTCAAAAACATTCCTGTCTTGCCTGACAGAGTATCGGCTCAGGTATGTTGATGCGACATTGCATGGCGAGGAACGGGCCTGTATTAATTGCAGTTATTGTGAAAATGTTTGTCCAATTGATTTGATGCCTCAATTTATTATGAAAGCGCTTTTAACTGATGAAATTGAGGATGCATTACAGCTTGGACTCCTGGATTGTTCTTGTTGCGGGCTCTGCGCATACGCCTGCCCATCAAAAATTGAATTATCAGAGATTATTTCCAATGGAATTGATAATTATTATGCGACAATCAGAAAATCTTGATTGTCCTATGTAAATCAAGTTAACCAATAAGGAAGCGCATAATGAGGAATGCTTTAAAAAAATTTTTTGATAATCTGGAACCTTATTTCACAGGAACTGGAAAATATAACGCCCTTGAGCCATTGTTTGATGCCACAAAAACATTGTTTCTGTTTCCATCACCCAAAACCAGGACAGGCCCTTTTATTCGAGATCACCTTGATCTGAAACGATATATGAGTTTTGTTATTTTAGCCCTGTTTCCAGCCTTATTGTTTGGAATATATAACACAGGGTATCAGTCTGGAATTGCACAGGGAAAAGACTTTGGATTGATTCAATGTATCCTTGTGGGGGCTTATTATGTGCTCCCAATAATTATTGTTTCGTATGGTGTCGGTTTTTTATGGGAAATAATTTTTGCAGTGATCCGCAAGCATAAAATCAGTGAAGGTTTCCTTGTGACTGGCCTGCTCTTTCCCCTGACATTGCCGCCAACAATTCCGCTCTGGCAAGTTGCTGTGGGAATATCATTTGGTGTTGTCATTGGTAAGGAGATATTTGGTGGCACTGGAAGAAATATATTAAATCCAGCGCTCACCGCCCGTGCATTTGTATTTTTTTCTTATCCAATATCCATGTCTGGTAATATTTGGGTTGCAGCAAATAATACCATTGATGGATTTTCTGGTGCAACAGCTTTATCAATAACAGGTTCTGGAGCAGGTATTGTTCAATCCTTGACAGATAAAGGTTTTGATTTACCGCATTTGTTTTTTGGTCTTATCCCAGGAAGTATTGGTGAAACATCTGCTTTTTGCTGTCTCCTGGGAGCCATTTTCTTGATGATTACAAGAATTGCCAATTATCGGATCATTTTGGGTGGCATTGCTGGATTAATGATTACAGCAATACTCTGTTTTTTTATTTCAGAAAGTAATGATACCTGGGCATATGCAGGACCATTGTATCATTTGTGCGCCGGTGGGTTTTTACTGGGAATTTCATTTATGGCAACCGATCCTGTATCAGCGCCTGGAACAAATCCAGCGCGATGGATATATGGTGCCTGTATCGGCTTTTTTACGATTATCATTCGTGTCGTTAATCCGGCATTTGTTGAAGGGGTCATGCTGGCTATTTTATTTATGAATGTTTTTGCACCCCTTTTGGATCATATGGTTATTCAATATAAAACTTCAAAAAGGATTCCCAATGTCTGATAAAAAATTTGATAAAAATAGCAAAAAAAATGTTATCCAGTTTGCCTTAATGTTGTCAGTCATTTGTAGTCTTTTGATTACAGGGGCAGCAAGCGGCTTGAAACATTTTCAACAGGAAAACATCAAGCTGGATAAAAAAGCAAACATTCTAAAAGCAGCCAACCTTATCAAAGGCGATAATAAACCTGCCAAAGAAGTCATATTGAAACGATACCAGAATCATATTAAAGAGGTTATGGTCAATCAAGAAGGACAACCTGTTAAAAATAAAGATGATAACGTTTTGCAATTGTATTATTATCATACCAATAATGTCATTGATGGCTATATTTTGCCAATCAATACAAAAGGGTTATGGGGAAAAATTCAGGGATATCTTGCTTTTGAGAATGATGGCCAGACTGTATCGGGTTTTTCAGTATTCAGTCATTCGGAAACACCTGGTTTGGGAGGAGAAATTGAAAATGCCTGGTTTCGAAAAAATTTCAAAGGTAAAAAAATACTAAACTCACAAAACAAGTTTGTATCTGTTGGTATTGCTAAAGGCAAGGTGAAAAATTTACCCAAAAACCTTCAGGATCACTATGTTGATGGTATCAGTGGTGCTACGCTGACAGGTCAGTATTTATCTGAAGGTATCAAATCTACCTTAACCAAATATGAACCGCTATCAATTTCGTTTCGTCAAAAGAGTTTGAAAACATTGGAAAAATAATATATCTGAAGACCTTTTCAATCAGAAATTTCTATCTGGTTGAATAATAAATAAGGATAACATGATGACAAATGAAACAACACGATACAAGGAAATACTCTTAAAAGGCATCTGGCATGAAAATCCGGTTGCGTATCAAGTGTTGGGAATATGTTCGGCCCTTGCGGTAACTGTAAAGATGTCTACAGCCATTGTCATGAGCCTTGCTTTGACCCTTGTTACAGCTTTTTCCAGTATGATTATTTCCAGCATGCGAAATAAAATACCATCCAATATCAGAATTATTGCAGAACTGGCGGTCATTGCATCAATGGTTATCGTGACTGATGAAATCTTGAAAGCGTTCTTTTATGATATTTCAAAACAGCTGTCCATTTTTGTGGGATTGATCATTACCAATTGTATTGTCCTGGGGAGAGCCGAAGCCTTTGCGCTTGCCAACAAACCTCTGGATGCATTTGTTGATGGCATTGCAAATGGCCTGGGTTATAGTCTTATTTTAATTGCAGTGGCTTTTATTCGAGAATTGCTGGGGGCAGGAGAATGTCTTGGATACCCAGTTATTCCAAGTGTGATCTATGATGCAGGATATCAGAACATGGGTTTGATGCTTCTAGCACCAGGGGCATTTTTTATCATTGGGCTTTTGGTGTGGTTGAAAAACAGCATTTCAGAATCAAAGAAATAAGGAGCAAGAATGGACGAATTATTCAGTTTGTTTATCAATTCGGTATTCATAGGAAATATTCTTCTGGCATATTTCCTGGGGATGTGTTCATTTATTGCGGTATCAAAGAATATTCAAACCGCATCAGGGCTCGGATTTGCAGTTATTTTTGTGTTGGCAATTACCAGCCCACTAAACTGGCTTATTTATCATGGAATGCTGGCGCCTGGTGCGCTTTCATGGCTTGGTTTTCCGGATATCGATTTGAGCTTTTTAAAATATATTACATTTATTGCTGTCATAGCCGCATTGGTTCAGGCGGTTGAGATGATCATTGATAAATTTTCACCTGTGCTTTATGCCAGTCTGGGCGTTTTCTTGCCACTTATTGCAGTCAATTGTGCAATACTTGGAACATCACTGTTCATGGTAGAAAGAAATTACACTTTTATTGAATCCATTGTATTTGGTGCAGGATCAGGAACTGGATGGATGTTGGCAATTGTTTCAATGGCAGCCATTCGAAATAAACTGGCCTATGCGGATGTGCCTAAAAACCTTGATGGTTTTGGCATTACCATGATCGTTGCCGGATTAATGGCCATGACTTTTATGATGTTTTCAGGAATAACTTTGTAATGATATTCAAGCAAGAGGAGATAGGCATTGATTTACTTAATTAGCTTATTGGTGTTTTCAAGTGTTATCTGTATTCTTGTAACAGTGCTACTGTTTGTAGAGACCAGGGTAACATCAACCGGTGAACATAAAGTTATTATTAATGGAAATACAGACGAACAACTGAAAATTTCAGGTACGCCATCACTTTTGTCGGCGCTGTCCAACAATAATATATTTTTACCATCAGCCTGTGGCGGATCAGGTTCTTGCGGTATGTGTAAATGTGTTGTCAATGAAGGCGGGGGAACCATTCTTCCAACAGAAATTGCACATCTTTCCAGACAGGATAAGCATCAAAACAAACGCCTTTCCTGTCAGTTGAAAGTAAAAGAAGATCTATCGATCCAGATTCCGGAATCCATTTTTGGTATTAAAAAGGTCCATGCAACAGTTGTTTCAAATAACAATGTCGCGACATTTATTAAAGAACTGGTTTTAAAGCCAGAAGTGCCCATTGATTTCAAAGCTGGCGCATATATGCAAATTGATGTGCCTGAATATGATATTCGCTTTAAAGACTTTCATATTGAAAGCAAATATATTAGCGAATGGAAAAAATTTAACCTTTTGGGGCTGGCTGCAAAGGGCATAAAACCAGGATTTAGAGCTTATTCTCTTGCCAACCCGCCCCATGAATCAAATATATTAAAATTTAATATTCGAATTGCAACACCACCACCGGGAACTGAAGATATCCCACCTGGATTTGGATCATCCTATGTATTTGGCCTAAAAGCCGGTGATTCTGTTTCTGTGAGTGGCCCCTATGGTGATTTTATGGCCAAAGATACTGAGAATGAAATGTGTTTTATCGGCGGTGGGGCAGGCATGGCACCTTTGAGAAGTCATATTCTTAATCAATTGGATGGGATAAATACGCATCGCAAAATTTCATTCTGGTATGGCGCCAGATCCAAAAAAGAAATGTTTTATGATGAAGATTTCAAGGATTTAGAAAATCGGTATCAAAATTTTTCATATCATGTGGCCCTTTCCAATCCTGAAGAAAAAGATAATTGGTCCGGACCAACCGGCTTTATCCATACATATATATATGATTCCTATTTAAAAGATCATGAAGATCCCACTGAAATCGAATATTATTTATGCGGCCCCCCGCCCATGATTGATGCGGTTATTGCAAGTTTACATGATCTGGGCGTTGAAGATGACATGATATACTATGATAAGTTCTAATTAGTTAACTAACTAAGTTCTTTTAGATATGTACTGGCTTCAGGTGGGACAGATGTCAGTTTTACGCGAAAAGAAGGTTTGTCCAACTGGTTTAATTCTTCAACAACTTTGCCATATAGTTCAGTTGTAATTTCCTGATTATTATCATCAGTAAGAGTAATTTTAATATTTGATAATCGCTCCGCATTCAGATCAGATTGAATAATCAATTCCAGACCAGCGATTTGAATAATTTTTCCCACATGTTTTTCCACGCCAGCATGTTTGCCTTCAAGAATTGTAAATTCAATATCAACCGATTGTTTCAGTGCCATCAATTCCACTTTTTTCTTTTCTGGCAGATATGCATTGTAAACACCACCAATTCCCCCAAGCTCATAAATTGTTATGGGCTCTTTAACCCCTTTGGGCATCACCTGAAATTGATCGTCAATACGAAGTAAGCCTTCACAATCCTCCAGCGTACTTTCAGAAATCAAGATCTGACCGCCAACAGTGTAAGATTCAATTCTGGATGTGAGATTGACATTGCTTCCAATCACCCCATATTTTGAACGTTTTTCAGAGCCAATATTGCCAACAACCACCTCGCCAGTATTAATGCCAATTCCCATGCTGACTTCAGGATAGCCGGATTCCAAATTCTTTTGATTGACTGCTGACATGGACTGTTGCATCTCAATCGCACAGGCCACAGCACGTTTGGTATCGTCTTCTTTAAAAACAGGGGCTCCAAATATGACAAGAATCGCATCACCAATGAACTCATCAATGGTGCCTTCGTATTTTAAAATGATATCTGTCATGGATTTCAGATATATATTGATAATGGTCAGAACATCTTCAGGAGGAAGACGTTCTCCAATAGATGTGAATCCACGCAAATCAGACATCATAATGGTAACTTTTCGTTTTTCACCGCCCAGTTCAAGGCCTTCAGGCGTGTCTAAAATACTTTCAACAATGTCATCAGATAGATAGCGCCCAAAAGTTTTTTTAATAAATTGATTCCGAATTTCAAGTTCCGCACTTTGCTCTTCAACGCGACGATAGGCGGCATCACGTTGTAACATATTAATATACGCTTGTGAGTGATACCGAATGCGTGCGATTAACTCTATTCGGTCTGGAGGTTTGACCATGTAATCGTTTGCGCCCAAGGCAAAAGCATCAGCTTTGACTTTGGCATCTTCCTGCCCAGAAAGAACAATGAGTGGGGTTTGCTTTGAAAAGGTATTCATTCGATAGTATTTGACCATTTGGAGGCCATCAACATCCGGCATGGTCAAATCTTGAAGAATCACTGTGGGTGAAACATGATTTGCCATATGAATCGCTTTTCGTGCATCCTGACAATAATGGAAAACAATGTCAGGCTCTTCCTTAAGCATATTACCAATCATTTTTCCAATAAAAGGCTGATCATCTATTAAAAGCACTGTAATTTGCGCATTGGACAAATCTAAATCAGCATCAAATGATAGTTGTATTTCAGTATTCATGGGACTCTCACAAGTTATTCGGTTATAATTATTAACTGTTGCTTATTTTTCTATATCATTTAATTTGTTTTTGCAAGAATGATATGCATTTTATTTTTGTTTTTCGGTTACAACAATCTCGGCTCTGCGATTTTTCTGACGTCCTTTTTCAGTTGAGTTATCAGCAACAGGTTGCGATTCACCAAAATTATATGTTCTTATTAAATGGTATGGAATATGAAAATGTCGATGTAAATACTCCTTAACGCTTTCTGCTCTTTTATCAGATAGATTGATATTATAAATATGTGAGCCAATGTTATCAGTATGGCTGTTAATGATCAGCACAGGATGAACCAGTTTTTTCATCCAATACTTAATTCTTGAAAGTTGTCCAAAATAAATATCTTTCACCTGAGCGCTTTTATAGTCAAATTCAATTGTCGTTTGATATTTCTGTGTCTTTTTACGAATTGTTTTCAGATGTTTATCCGGCATAATAATGATATTTATTTGACAACCATTTTTATCAACCTTTGTTTTTATAGGTGTGTTTGGACAATGATCTAAAACATCAATAACACCATCCCGATCATGATCAGGCGCACAACCAAACATATTTACCCTGACATTACTTGGAGTATCGGGGCATTTGTCAACATGATCAAGAATGCCATCCGCATCTGTATCAACATGAACCATTTTTAATTCATTGTCTGGTTTTTTCACAATATGGGATTTTTGGTGGACTGTTTGTTGTTCTTTGTGGGAGGCCATGTGATTCGTGGTCGGGGTTGTTTTTGTTCCAAGGTTTTCTTTGGGTAGTGGTTCTGATATAACAATAACATCTGTCTTAGGCGTTTTTTGGGACTTTTTTGAGATTTGTTGAGAGGGTTGGGTTTTTGAATGAATTTCTTCTTTTGATTCTAATTCGACCTGTGCTGATGTTTCTTGCTCAGGCTGTGTTTTTGTTGGCGATTTGGCTTTTGCATGTTTTTTTGGCTGGGATTCGGTTGTGTCATGTTTTTCTGGATGCTTTGTTTTGATTGTTTTATTTGCTTTGGTTTTTGGAGAAATATTTTTTTCATGCTTTTTGTGATGATCCACTTTCTTGTGTTTTTTTTGAGGCGTACCAAATGTATATGAAATGCCCAAAATTGCAGATAAATCGTTATCCATATTATCAAAAGAAATCATATGCCGAAGGTCTCCCCGAAAGGAAAGTTTATCAGTAAAAGCATACTGTATGCCACCGCCATAATGAAATTGAAACAGATAATGCCGGTCTGGATGATCTTGAAACATCTCGGCATAATCTGAATCCATGGAAAAAATACCCAATCCAGTAGTGACATAAGGCATAAAATTTTTAAAGGTTTCATTTTTTAACAAGCGATAACGACCGCTAATGTGAAATATATTGGTATCAATGCTTTCATCTGTCACACATATTCTATTCGTCAAATCAAAATAATTTAAATCCGCATCTCCTTTCAAGTATATTAAATCTGCAAAGAAATTGTCAGTTAATTGAAAATCGACACCAAGACCTGATAAAAAAGTATCACCCACATTACTGTTGCCTTCAAAACGATAAGCTCCTAAATAGGGTGTTAAGGTCAAAGCATGTGCCAGGCATGTTTGATTTACCAAAAAAATAATGGCCAGTATGCCAGTTTTAATACATAATTTTCTCATTATGTTTCTCCTGTTGGGTTGAATGCTTAATAAAAAAGTTTTTTTCCGCACCCACAACAAACAACACGAATTTTTAAATCATGAGACTCAATGTTCAATTTTTTTTGGAACATAATGCCCTTCGGGCAAATTTTAGATTAGCCTAACTTTTGTGCGTCTTCGGAAAGCCTGTTTGATACTTGCTTCAAGTACAGTCCCGCTTGCTAACGCGCGCGGCTCAGATTAAAAACTGCCGAAATTTTCAGAGCCGCGCGCGTTAGCAAGCGGCATTGCACTTGAACGAAATTTTCAGAGCCGCGCGCGTTAGCAAGCGGCATTGCACTTGAACGAAATTTTCAGAGCCGCGCGCGTTAGCAAGCGGCATTGCACTTGAACCAATATAAAGCAGGATTTTGTTTTTCCGATACATCAAGATATGTATAACGATACCGGAAGCGCCTGGGAACGAGCACTAGCAATTTTTCAAAAGTCAGGACAAAAAAACTTGAACATCAAGTATATAAGCATATAATTCTTGATTATCAATTCGTCTCGTTTGATATCACCTAAATGAATCAGTTTAGTTTCTTTTATATCATAAAATATCCAAAATTCAAATGTCATTTTCAACGTATCATCATTTCTTGATAAAATATAAAATGTTTGATATAGGCATTGACAACAATCCGAACAAAAAACAAATTCTAAAAAATGATTAGAGTGTAACCATAATTGCCGGTAAACCGAAACCAAACCAATGAGCAAAACCAATGTAGAGGCGAACCTTATGTTCGCCTCTACATTGGTTTCGGTCATTGGTTGGAATTCGGTTTTGGTCTGAGGCAAACATGTTCCCCCAACTTATACATACCCCCCTGCAGTTTTGGTTACACTCATATCAATTGAAGATCTAAACCTTAAAAATCCAAAAAACGATATTAAGAGGTCATATGCAAGAAAAAATGAATGAAACAAATAAATTCACCTTTGAACCCATTAAACTCGCATCTATCAATTTTGCGAACCGGATCATACGCTCGGCAACACATGAAGGATATGCAAATGATGCGGGTAGACCCGACGAAAAATTAGCGGATTTATATGAAAAACTCGCTAAAGGCAAAGTTGGAGCCATTATTACCGGTTTTTGCGCGGTAGAGCCAGGCGGAAAAGCCATTAAAAATATGATGACTATTGATAGAGATGAATGGATTGGAGATTATAAAACAATTGTCTCCAGGGTTCACAAATATAATACACCCATAATAATGCAACTGGTGCATGCGGGCAGACAATCGTCAGAAAAAATAGTTGGGGGCAAAACTGTTTCTCCATCAGCCATGAAAGATAAAGTTTATCGCGTTGTACCCCATGCGCTTTTAAACAATGAAATTGAACAAATCATCGAGAATTTTGCTCAGGCTGTGAAAAGGGCGAAAGCCGCTGGTTTTGATGGCGTTCAACTCCATGCAGCTCATGGCTATTTGCTCAGTCAGTTTTTATCTCCCTATATTAACCGCAGAAATGATGAATGGGGTGGGAGTATTGAAAAGCGGTTCCGCATCATGGAACGTATTATGGAAAAATCCCGCCAATTGGTCGGTGATTTTCCAATTCTGGTAAAAATGAATGCTTATGATACAAGAGAAAATGGCATGCGGGTTGATGAAGCTATTGAAATTGCGCGCCTTTTAGAAAAAGTCGGTTTTGATGCAATCGAGGTGTCCTGTGGTATTGCTGAAGATGGATTCAACACAGTTCGGGTACCTGAAGTCCCTGTACCAGCTATTTTGGAAATGTTTGATGAATTCCGGAACCAGCCCTGGCCTTTGAAAAAAATTGCAGGTTTCTTTATTCCTTATTTTATAGAGACACCTAAACCTCTTGAAAATTATAATGTAAAAGCAGCCGCTAACATAAAAAAGAACGTGAATATCCCTGTAATTGCTGTCGGAGGTATCCGGAAAATCTCTGATATCAGGCAAATACTCATGGAAAAATCTGCCGATCTTGTGGCCATGTCCAGACCTTTTATTATTGAACCTCATATTGTCAAAAAATTTGAATCTGGAAAATCAACTGAATCCAAATGTATTAATTGCGGGTATTGCTTGATGGGTATACTACAAGAGCCTCTTCGGTGTTATTATGGCAAGATAAAAAAATAAGTTAAGGGATCAGATGAAAAGGAATCAAGTCTGCACTTGACTCTTAATCATTTCTGCGCGCATCATACTATGATCGTCCAACTTAAGTTTTTCATGGCATAGTTATTGACCTGAAAGGGAAAGAATAAAAGTCGGCTTATATATTTTGCCATTTCAGGGCAATAACTATGCTATAAAAAACCTAAGTTGGATGATCATATTTAGTTACAAAAATTTTTTAATTGTTTTATTCCATTGCAATTTCCCAATTCACATGATTTTTTTAAATGATAACAGGCTTTATTGACTTCTTGAGTCTTAAAATATGTCATTCCCAAATTATGATATGCCTCCGGGTAGTCTGGATTTATTGTTATGGCTTTTTCAAGATCTACGATGGCATTTTCATAATCATCAACATAAATATACGTAACGCCTCTGTTATTATATGCAGCTGCATCATCATCCTTCAATTCAATAGCTTTTGAACAATCTTCTATGGCCCTTTCGTAGTCTCCAATACTGCTATAACTTGCGCCACGACTGGAATATGCACCAGATAAATTGGGATTGAGCTTTATTGCAATGTTCAAATCTCCAATGGCCTGATCATAATTTTTTAACTCAAAATATGACTGCGCTCTTCTATAATATGAGTCTGTATTATCAGGATGTGCTTCAATTACATGACTAAAGTCCTCTATGGCCTCTTCATATTGTTTGGATTCTCTATAAGCATCTCCTCTATTAAAGTATGCCTGCGTATTGCTTGAATCTATAAGAATTGAATGATTATAATCATTGATCGCTTTATCATATTGTTCTGATTTGCGATATGCATTTGCCCTGTAATAATATGCTTCAGAATCATTTGGATTTAATTCAAGGGATCTTGTATAGCTTGTAATTGCATTGTCGTATTGATCTGTACTGCTATATAAATTTCCACGTTTGCTATGAGCTTCAGAAAGATTTGGGTTTAATTCAATGGCTTTATTGGTATCAATAAGAGCCAGATTATACTGACCAGACTTTTCATATGCATCTCCTCTATGATAATATGCCAGAGCAAGGTTTGGATTTTGATTGATTGCCTCATTATAGTCTGCAATTGCTTGATCAAAATCTCCCATTTGCTTGAATACATTTCCTCGATTGTAGTAGCTTTCTACAGAGTCGGGAGAAATAATAATTGCTTGATTATAGTCTTCAATGGCTTCTTCATATCGGCCAAGCTCAGTATATGCAGCACCTCTATTCAAGTAAGCAGATGCATTTGTATTTGGAGATAGTAAAATGGCATAAGAACTGTCTTCAATTGCCTTATCATACAAACCTACACTTCCATAAGCAGCTGATCGACTCACATATGCTTCGACATAATTCGGATCAATTTCAATCGACCGATTTAAATCTTTAATCGCTCTATGAAACTGATTTAATTCATTATAGGCTTGCCCCCGACTATAATAAGCATCTGCGTATGTCTCATCTTCAAAAACTTGCCCAGGAGATTTTGAAATAAATGTATTATAATCATTAATGGCCTGTTCAAGATTGCCAAAGGCCTTATGCGCATTGCCTCGTTGCAAATAGACATGTTGATATGAATTTGGATTCAAACTGATAACTTTGTTATAGTCATCTATAGCGTTTTCATATTGTCCAGATTTCGCATATGAATCAGCTCTTTTATTATATAAGCGGTAATCACCAGGATTTGCTTCTATCGCTTTATTAAACTCTTTTATTGCATGCTCATAGTTTCCTTTTGACATAAATTTGTCGCCATTTAGGATATATTGGTCAATCATGGAATTTTTATGATGCTGAGGGGATGCTTTATCTTTTGTTTTATTTGGATTTAATTTTTTGTCAAATTGATGTGGATTCAATTTAGCGGATGTTCTTAATTTACGATCAGGATGAACATCCGCTAATTTAGATATATTCTTTTTTTTCAAATCAGATTCTCGTTCAACTTCTATTTGAAATAATTTATTTTCTGTATTATCTTTAACTTTATGACTAAAAAATTCATCTTGAAGTAAATCATTATTTGAAGATTTATGATTGTCCTGTAAAAATATCCATGTGCTGACACATATGACTATTAATAAAATGAATAGATATTTTTTTATCGATTTCATAAAATTATTTATTTCCTTTCGTTATCCGGTCCATCCTTTCGATTTTTAATGTATGATCGGACAACCCGCCCCTACCCCATAGCCGTCAGGCTAAGGCAAACTCGCTCCGGTGCTCGTTCCCAGGCTCTGCCTGGGAACGTTTTCCGAGGTGGCTCTGCCACCTACGAACTGAACAGGCGGCAGAGCCGCCAAGAACACGTTC
>Ga0272440_1002547_pt1 | contig 14143 bp, 14 predicted proteins | sample SSMMMBAug17_FD_192440 | JGI IMG/M metagenome (GOLD analysis project Ga0272440, IMG submission 192440) | Marine sediment archaeal communities from Little Sippewissett salt marsh, Falmouth, MA, United States - SSM-MMB-Aug17 | ecosystem: Environmental > Aquatic > Marine > Wetlands > Sediment ...
CGAAATTTGGGCCCGGCCCACGTACCAGCGTGCCACGCTCGTAGCACGATCCCGACCAGAAGCTGCCGAATGTAACACGTGGTGTTACACTGACCGGCGATGCTCGATCATGACACCGCGGCCGTAATCGGCTCCATGAAGGCGGCCGCTCGGCCTACCGCGGAGATCGTCCGCGAGGTCCGACGTCGCCGGCCCGACGTCCACCGGCAGACGGCGTACCGCTGGGTGCGCACCGTCCCCGAGGCGAGCTCGCCTGGTCCGCTGCCGCCGCGCCCGGAGCCGCCGCCCGCGCCGCCGTCGTGGCCGGATCCGGAGCGACCCGCCCCGCCGAAGCCGGCGGACGCGAGCGCGGAGGGCGTCGCGCAGGCGCTCGAGACCGACGACCTCGCGGAGCTCGTTCGGACGCGCGACGCGATTGCCGTCGCGGCCCGAGAGTGGGAGCGGAGTCTCGGCCACAATGCGAGCGCAGTGTTGCAGCACCAGCGCTTGAGCAAAGCATTGACTGACATCACGGCGCGAATCATCGAGCTGCGCCCGGCGCCGGAGGTCGACGAGGAGCGCTTCGCTGCGTTGGGCGCGGAGGCGCGGGACGCGCTGATAGCTCGCGCCAGGGCGGCGGCGACGGCGGACGACGTAACGGCGTTGCGCGTTCAAGTGCGGGCGCAGGCCGAAGCGATCGAAAGGCTCGCGAGCGCGTGACGGTCGCGGCGTTTTACGTCCAGACCGCCGCCACGCCGCCCGCTTTTCGCGACGTCCTGCTTACGCTGGCGCGGGGGGCGTCGTGACGTCGGTCGCGACCCTCGACCTCGCAACCTGGCGCGAGCACGAGCGCGCAATCGACGCCGAGCAGCGGCCCGACGCGTTGCCGTTGCTCGACCGGTTGCCGGCGAGCTTCGTTGCGTCGCTGACGGAGCTCGAGGCGCTGGCGTTGCGTCACGACCCGCGCGCCTACCTTCGAGCGCGACAGCTCGTGCCCGACGATCCGTCGTGGCTCGTCACGGTGCTCATGACGGGCCGAGGTTGGGGCAAGAGCTTCGCCGCGGCGGGTTACTTCGAGCAACGCTTGCTCGCGGCGGACGCGGGCGACTATGCGCTCGTCGCGCCGACGATCGACGAGTGCTGGGAGCTGCAATGGGCGGGACCGGGGACGATTCGCGATCAGTGTCCGCCGTGGATTCGGTACGTCGAGCGCGCGAGCAAGAACCTTGTGATTTTCCCGGACCAAGGGATCCGACTGCGCATGTGGAGCGGCGAGAAGAGTCAGTACCGCGGCCCGAACCTTCGCGGCGCCTGGTGCGAGGAGCCGATCAAATGGCCCAACGGCGAGGAGCTTTGGCGCAACCTGCGGCTCGCGATTCGCGTGCCCGGCGTGACGCCGCCGCGCGCGATTTTCACGACGACGCCGCCGCGCGAGCTCGACTGGATTTTGCGGTTGTGCGCGGCCGACGACACGCGTGTCGTCCGCGGGACGATGCGAGACAATCCGAAGCTGGACGAGCGCGCCGTCGAGGCGGCGTATCGCGAAATGCGCGGGACGATCGAAAGCGAACGCGAGCTCAATGGGCGCGTCGTTCTCGGTGTTGACGGCGCGCTGTTCTCCCCCGAGGACCTCGAGCGCCATCGCGTCGACGCGGCGCCCGACGAGCTCGAGGCGATCGTCGTCTCGGTCGATCCTGCGCAGTCGGCGAGCAGCGACGCGGACCCCGTCGGAATCGTCGCGGCAGGGGTCAAAGCCGGTCACGTCTACGTGTTGGCGTCGTCGAGCGAGCGCCTCGATCCGTCCGTCTGGGCGCAGCGCGCGATCGCGTGGGCGAGCGCGCACAACGCGGGGCGCTTCGTCGTCGAGCCGACGGGCTCGGGGAAGTATCCGCGAGACACGCTGCGCGCGCAGCTGCGGATCATGGGCGTCGCGTCGCGGCCAATCGTCGAGAGCAAGGCGATCGGTTCGAAGGCGGACCGCGCGCAACCGTTGAGCGCCGCGTGCGCCGCCGGTCGGTTGCACGTCGTCGGTCGTCAGCGACAGCTCGAGAAGGAGCTGTCGACGTGGTACCCGGGCGCGCGATGGTCACCGAACGGGCTAGACGCTTTGGCGCACGCGGCCAGCGTGCTAACACAAGGCTGGCGGGCAGTATGAACGAACGAGCAATCCGCAAATTGTTGGCGACGGGACTCGCGGCGCCGGACGTCGCGGCGGCGCTTGGCGTCAGCGTCGACGCCGTCGAGGCGGTCGTCGAGGCGGACAAGCCGCCGCGGGTGACGCCCGTCGAGCGCGCGGTCGCGCCGCGCGTGTCGGACGTAGAAGCGTGTCGCGCAATCAACGCAGAGCTCGGGCGCGCAGCGACGCCGCGGGCGAGTCGCGGCGTCAGTCGGCGGCGGATGGGTCGCTGACGACGGGCGCTAGGCGCGGCGCGGGCGAGACGCCGAAGCGTAGCGCCAGGTCGTCGACGACTTGCTGGTTGACGACTAGTCCAGCTTCGCGGCGACGGACGATTGCTTCGGCGAGTCGCTGTTCCTTCGCGGCGGCTTGCTCGTGCTTTGCGTCTTCGTCGGGGTCCGGTACGACGTATTCGTGCCGCGGCGCGAGGCGAGAGTCGCCGTCGTTGACGGCGGCCCACGGCTGATATACGCCGACGTTCAGCGCGCTCGACAGCGCGTCGAGATCGCCTTGCAGGCGCGTCGTCGAGACCCCGAAGAGCGTTGCAATGTCGACGCCTGGCGCGCCGCCGACGCTGCCGAGATGTGCGTCGGTCCCGAGATAGATTCGAGCCGCGGCCTTCTCGCGATTCAGCGCGAGCTCCGAGAAGACTTGCCAGGCGCCGCTTGTGTTCGCGAGGACGGTAGTCTTTGCGCCTGGCGGTTGGACGCCCGCGGGCGCGTCGCCCGTCATGAGGTCGCGCAGCATGTCGCGGTAGGCGCTCGCCTCGTTCGACAGCGTGCCGTCGCCCTTCGCGATGGCGAACCCGTCCGGGAGCTCGCCGAGAATTTTCGAGAGACCATGCGAGCGCGTCGAGTAGTTCCAATCTTGGAGCACGCCGCCGTGCGACGCCCAGACGAACGCTGCAGCGAGCAGCGTTGCGTCGATCGTCCACGGCAGCAAGTCATGTTTGCGGAACACGATCCACCGTCCGTCGCCGTGAACGATTTCGGCTTGGGACGCATCGCGCGTCCGCGTGCGCAGTCGTTCGGTTTGCGGATCGTAGTCGACAAACTCGAGCGGCCATTCGCGGAGGCGGAAGTCGATGCGCGTGCCGTCCTCGTTGGGCTCGTGCTCGACGTAGCCGACGGCGACGCCGTGGTCGACGAGCGTCCCGAGCAACCCGCCGACGACGGTCCGCGGAACGAACACGGATTCGGCGGCGCGTGCGGCGCAGCGCTCGCCGCGTCGGCCGTCGGCGGGCACGAGGCGCGACGCGATTGCGTCGTGAGGCGCGACGCGGTTCGTCCGCGCGGTGAATATCGCGTCGTCGGTTCGCATGGCGCGGGCGAGCGCGACGGGCGCCGCGAATCGACCGCGGAGCTGTTCGTCGCGCGCGTCGCGAATCGTCTCGAGCTCCCACGTCGTCGGCGTCTCGCGGAGGCGCGGCGGGCGGACGGCGGACGCGAGGACGTCGCGGAATTCGTCGGCGGTGCGCACGCGCGGCTTGATTTTCTCGAGTGCGCGAAAAGTTTTTTGCGAGATCTTGCGCCCGGCTAGTGCGCGTTGGAGCGTCGCGACGTGAACACCCGCGCGCTGTGCGAGTGCTTCTGCTCCGCTGATTTTTGCCTCGTCTTGGATCGTCTTCCGGATTGCGTCCGAAAGCGTGAGATCATGTCTGCTCGCCATCGGGCAGAGCGTAGCACGTCGTCGGCTTGCGTGCTGCGCGGACCGTGCAAGCCTCTAGAACGTGCGAACGCGGTTGCTGCGTGGGGCCGGTCATACGGCGCTGATGGTGAGTCCTGACGGACCGCTGCCGACGGAGTTCCGTTTGTTCTGCGCGGGCGTCAACGCGACGACGCACGGCGACCTCCTATTCGACGACGAGGCGGCTCGCCGCGTGCTTGCGGCGTTCAACGCGCACGGTACGGACCTGATGGTCGACCTCGCGCATGACTCGCTTTCGGAGGAGGCGCGCGCGAACCGAGACGACGCCGATGACGCGCGCGGATGGTTCCGCCTCGAGGTCCGCGAGGGCGAGCTGTGGGCGGTCGGCGTCACGTGGACGGCGGACGGCGAGGCGCGTTTGCGCTCGCGACGCCAGCGATACATTTCGCCGGCGGTACAGCTCGACGAAGACGGCCGCGTCGTCGAGGTTATCAACGTTGCACTATGCTCAATGCCCGCGACCGTGGGCGCGCAGCCGCTTGTGGCGCGGCGGAAGGAAACGATCGTGGACGAGAAGCTAGTAGCACTGATCACGAAGCTCGCGGGCGAGGACGCGAAGCGCGTCAAGCTCTCGATGGATCCCCAGCAGGTCAAGGCCGCGCTCGACATCCTCGAGAGCGGCGACGGCGCTAAGGCGCTTGAAGTCCTCAAGGCGCTCATTGCGAGCGCGGCCGGCGCCGAGCCGGACGCTACCGCCGAAGAGCCCGAGCCGATGTCGGAGAACGCTGACGCCCCCGCCGATGGCGGCGACGAGGACGAGGACGACGAGAAGATGGCGAAGCTTCGCCGAGGCGACGTCGAGATCAAGCGCCTACGTGCGCAGGTCGACGAGCTGCTCGCCGAGAAGGCGGCCGCTGACGCGGACGCCCGCGCCGAGCTCGTTGGCGAGCTCGTGAAGCTGGGCGTCGAGCTGCCCGCGACGGCGTGGGAAGGCGACGCGGAAAAGCGCGTTCCGGTGAAGCGCCTTCGCGACGAGGCGCTTGCGGAGCTGCGCAAGCGGGTCGAGCTGCTTCGCGGCGCGAAGCCGGCGAACGCGGGTCACGCGCCGCCGCCGACGGCCGAAGGATTGACGGCGGAGCAAGAGAAACGCGCCGCCAACATGAACCCCGCACAGCGAGCGCGATACGTCGAGCTCGTGAACAAGTGGAGCAAGTAAGATGACCGCGACAGCACAGCCCAGAAACACGAGCGGCGCCGGCCTTATCCCCGCGAAGGGGACGTATGGCATGGCGGCAAATATCATCCTGCTTCGCGGGACGATCGTCACCATCGACGCTGACGGTCGCGCTGACGTGCCGACCGCGGGTCAGAACGCCGCGGGCGTTTCGAGCTCGACGTTCGACAACCGAACGACGGCGCCCGAAGGCGGCGGCGCCGACGCGGTGAAGGCAGAGGTCGAGTTCGGCGTGAAGGGCCTCCTCTATACGGGGACAGCGCCGGAGCCTGGTCAGGTCGTTTACGTCGTCGACAACCAGACAGTTTCGATCGACAGCAGCAGCGGTACGCGCGGCATTGCCGGCTATTGCACGGAGCTCCGCGACGGGCTGTGCTGGACCTGGATGGGTCCACACGTCGTCGCACAGATCGTCATTGCAGCGTCGGAGGCTTCGCAGCTCGACACGGCGCAAACCGACATTGACGCGCTCGAGGCGGACGTCGTGTCGACCGAAAACCAGTTCGTGCTTCCGCTGGGCGCTGCGCGCCTCTCGACTGGCGCGGCCGTTCCGGCCTTCGCCGACGGTTCCGCCGACGGCTTCGAGCTGACCGCGAGCGAGGCGCTTTCAATTCGCTGGAACGACGACGGGACCTCGGTCATCGTGTTGAGCGGCGTGCTGCCGTCCGACCTCGATCCGACCGAGGACCTCATCTTCCATTTCGCCGGCGCGACGATCGGTGGCGCCGATCCGACGACTGCGCTGACGGTTGGCCTTTTCTTCCACCCAACGGCGGCGGCCTACTCGGCTGACGCAGACGCGGGCGGAGACACGACGGCTTTCGACGGCGCGACGACTGTCGTGACCGACGAGACGCTGACGGTTGCGGCCGCCGACGTGCCCGCGGCTTCGACCGCGTTCACCATGACGATAACGCCGAACGCCAACCTCGACGCTGACGACTTCGCGTTGCTCGCCGTCTATGCCCAGTACACCGGAGTCGCGCTGACGTAAGCCACGCGCCCTCAAACAGCCCTCGCCCCGGTAGGCCCTCGAGCCCCGGGGTTGGGGCAGTAGAAGACCACAGGTTTCCCCAGGAGAACCCCCATGGCAGTCCCCCACAATCTCGTTTCTCGCGACGCACAGATCGCACTCCGCGAGTTTTCCGATCAATTCGCTGAGGCGCTGGCGCTGGGCGACTTCTCGCAGTGGGCCACGATGCTCGGCTACGATCACGTGTCGAGCTCGCTGTCGACGACGTTCCCGGTTCCGATCAGCGCGGCAGGCTACAAGCGTCGCGACGGTGACGACAAGCTGCGGCGGCTCTTCGAGCGTAGTTTGTCGATGAAAACCGAAGAGTGGGTCGACGGTGTGGAGGAGCTCGCGCGCATTGTCGAGGCGCCCGATTTCATCGGTTGGATGGGTGAGCCGGCGCGCATCGCGACGGAGGGGATGCGTCATCCGAACGTCCTCGTTGCCGACGTTCTGGCGAGCAATCCGCTCCTCGACTTCTATCGCTTCGAGAGTTCGGGCGGCTCGGTCGCGAGTACGATTCGGCTGTTTGCGTCGAACCATCCGTTCAACGTCCTCGACAGCTCGGTCGGCACGTTCGACAACGACATCGACTACTCGGCGGGCGTCATCGACGCGGCCTTGGTCAAGACGGTGCGCGAGCACTTCCGCAGCATCAAGGGGGCGAACGGTCGCCCCCTCGGCTTGCGGCTGTCTCACTTCCTCGTGACCGCGCCATGGGAGGAGGAGGCGCTCGATTTCTTCGAGCGCGACACCGTGATTCAGGCGATTCAGAACGTTGCTGGATCCGAGAACGTCGGCGGCGTCACGCAGCGCAACCGGTTCACGCAGGTTCAGGTTGAGGTCGCCGATGAGCTAACGGGCGAGCTTCCGAGCGGCACGAGCCCCGACGACGATACGATCTATGCCTTCGGTTCGCGGCCCGACGGTTCGCGCCCGTCGCCGTGGATCGTCCAGCGCACCGGATCGCCAGAAGAGATCCGGTATGACAAGGACTCCGAGAAGTACAAGGACACCGGCAAGATCGGCGTCAAGTACGTCGAAGAGTTCGGCGTTGCGGCGGCGTTGCCTCACGCGGTTCTGCGAATCAATCTCAGTCCGTAAGCGGAGGCTCGCGAACGGGTGAGCTACTGCGAAGAGTCAGACGTCTACGCCTACGGCGTCCCGCGCGGCGCGCTGCCCCATGAGGGCCGCGTTGCCGCGGCTGCGTCGGCTTCGACGGACGCCATCGAGCTCGACGGCCACGGCTTCGCCTCGGGCGACGAGCTGTCGCTCCGCGCGGAGGCGGGCGGCTCGTTGCCGTCGCCTCTCGCCGAGGGGACGACGTACTACGCGCTCCCCGTGGACGGCGACCACTTCCAGGTCGCGGCGACGTCGGGCGGAGCTGCGATCGACTTGACGACGGTAGGCGGGAACATCGTCGTCGTCGTGCCGCTTCCGATCGCGCTCGCGGTCGCGTGGGCGTCGCGCCTTATCGACGACATGCTCCCGGCGCACGTCGTGCCGCTCGAGTCGCCCTATCCAGAGCTCGTGCGGATGACATGCGCGGAGCTCGCGGCGGGGAAGCTTGCGCAGCTCACTGGCGCGACGTCGGAGTCGCTTGCGGCGACGCTGGACGCGGCGCACAAGCGCCTAGCGCGTTGGGGCCGCAGCGTACCGATTCGCGGCACGAACGCGCCGGATCCGGCGGGCTTGGCGACGACGGCGGCCGCGACGGCGACCGCGACGGACGCTCGCGGGTGGCGCCGGTTCGGGGGTCTCTGATGGCGCGCGTTCGCAAGCTCGGTAGCGGCCCGTCGCTGCGCGACCTCAAGGCGCGTGTGCTCAAGCTCCCGACGACGGTCGCGGCGGCGGTCGCGAAGGACGCGGCGCCGCTCCTGTCGTCGTTGGCGCAAGCGTCGTTTGACGCGGGCGAGACCGTCTACGGTGACGCCCGCCCCGAGGGGAAGCGCGGCCCGGTCAAGCTGTATCGCACGGGTTTGACGCGGCGTTCGCTGCGTTTCTCCGCGGAGGGGACGAAGCTTCGCGCCGTGCTTTCGGCGCCGTACATGAGATTCTTGATCGGCAAGTATCGCGTGCTCCCGGTCGGCGAACGAAGCGCCCTTCCGGTCAAGTGGCAACGGGCGCTCGACTTGTTGGTCGAGCGCGTCGTCGGCGAACAGCTCGAGGGACGGAGGGCCGCGTGAACGACGTCGTTTGCCTCGTTCGTGCGGTGCAAGCTGGACTGGCGGCGCGTGGTTACCCGGCGCCCGTTCGGTACGCGGAGCGCTACGCGCGGACCGGCAACGCGCCGGGCTACGTCGTGACGGCGCGGCGCGACCATGCGGGCGGCGACGCCGTCACGTCCGTCTCGTCGCCGCAGCGCAACCCGAAGCGCCAGCGCGTGCGCCAGGTCGGCGTCGAGTTTCGCGTCTACGCGTCCGCGTCGGTCTCGGGCGCGACGCGCGGCGAGCACGAAGATGAAGCCGACAAGTTGGTTGATGCGATCATCGTCGAGATCGACAAATGGTGCGTGGAGAACCAGCGATTTCTTCCGGACTACGTCGAGGCGCGCTTTTTGGCTGACGAGGAGCGCGACGACGGCGAGCGCGGGGCCGGCGCGGTCTACCTGTTTCGCGTGCGTTTCGGCCGCGGCGTGCTAGAACGTGACTACGACGGCGGCGCTAAATCGACAGGAACCATCGCGAGCGTCAACGCTTCGCTGATAGTCAACGAGGAAACGATCGAATAATGGCTACCCTCCCTAGTGCAACGATCACAGTCGACGCCGCCGCAACGGCGCAAGCTTCTGGCACCGAGCTCATTTCGGTGTGGGCTCCCGTCAAGACGAGCGCGGATTCGACGCCGCGGCTGTTCGGATCGGCGAAAGCGATCTACGCGCAGCACGACTACAGCGAGGGCGTTGAATACGCGGCGCTTCACGTCGACCGCACGCGCAAGCCGATCCTTTTCGTCGGCCTTCCGATCGCGACGGCGGGCGCCGTCAGCCGCGAGGACACGAGCGGCAATACCGGGACGTGCGTCACGACGCTGGCCGCGGGCGGCTCGGGCGTCATGGGCGAGCACGACGGTGTGTTGACGGTCGTCACTGGCGGCACGATCGGAACCGATAACATCGTGATCGAGCTGTCGCTTGACGGCGGACGAAGCACGCAGCGCGTTCGGCTCGGCACGGCGTCGAGCTACGCGATTCCCTATGTTGACGTTACCGTGAGCTTCGCCGCGGGGACGCTGGTAGCGGGCGACACGATCCACACCTGGCACGGCAGCGCGCCGAAGAGCGACTCGACAGGGTGGGCCGCGGCGCGTGCGGCGCTCGCGCTGCAACAGCGCCAGGTCCGCAGCGTGCTCGTGTGCGGCGACGTCTCGAGCGCGTCGGACGCGACAGCGTTCGCGAATCAGCTGAACACCTACGAGACCACGAACTACCGTTTCACGTTCGGCCGAATGAGCGTTCGCGATCGGCTGCCGCTGGCCGCAATGTCGGCGAACGTCAAGCGCATGACGGGTTCTCCGTCGCTGACGTTCGCCGACGCGAACCCCGACACGATCACGCGCTCGGCGGGTTCGTTCGTCTCGGACGGCTTCGTCGCGGGTGACATTGTGACCGTCGCCGGCTCTTCGAACAATGACGACACCTACGTCGTTCAGACGGTCGCCGCGCTTGTTCTGACGCTGGCGGCGGCCGAGACGCTGACGGCGGAGGGCCCGGTCGCGAGCTGCGCTCTGTCCGGGTACGCGCAACTCGATTTCGAGGACGACGACGACAAGATTACGCGGTCGGCCGGGTCGTGGACGACCGACGGCTTCCGCGTCGGAGACGAGGTCACCGTCGCGGGCTCGGCGAGCAATGACGGGACGTACACAGTAACCGCCGTGTCGGCGACGGAGCTCACGCTCGAGACGGGCGACCTGGCGGACGAGACCGCTTCAATGGGCGACGTCACCGTGACCGCGGGCGAGACCAAGGCGGCTTGGATGGCGGCGCTCACGTCGATGTTCACGTCGGTCGACGCGAAGTCGCGCGTCGACCTCGGTGCAGGCCGCGGTCGCGTGCAGTCTCCGTTTAGCTTGTGGTTCTTCCGCCGGCCGGCTTCGTGGGCCGCGTCGCTGCGCGAGTACCAACACGACGTCCACGTGACGACGTGGCGCAAGAGCGACGGGCCGACTGGTTTCGATCTCTTCGATACCGACGGCAACCTCGTCGAGTGGGACGACTTCGCGGACGGCGGCGCCGGAAGCGCGGCGCGCTTCACCACGCTTCGATCGTGGCCCAACGGTCCGCAAGGCGCGTTCGTCGCGCGGTCGCTGACGCGCGCCGCAGACGCCAGCGTGCTCGTTGACACGCACGTCCGGACGGTCGTCAACGTCGCGCAACAGGTCGCGCAGGAAGCGGTTGAGAACGCGACGATCGGGCAGACACCGCTTCTGAACGAGGACGGCACGGCGACGTCCAGCGAGCTGTCTCGAATCGAAGGCGAGATCGACGACGCGCTCGAGCAGTCGCTGTTGACGAACCTTCGGGGCGAGGGTCCGCGCGCGAGCTTCGCGAAATTCACCGCGGCGACCGACGACGACCTCAGCGTCGTTGACGCCGCTCTCAATGGCACGATCACCCTCGTGACGCGCGGCACGATTGTCACCGTCAACGTCGTCCTGAAGGTCAACTAACCGGAGTCCCCCATGCCCGTGAATCAGTACCCAGTCATCGACGGAATCGCGCCCTCGTGGGCCGACATTGCCGTCAAGCTCAAGACGACCGGCGGCGTTCTGCTCGACGTCTACGACATCAAGGCGCTCAATACCGGGACGTCGCTCGAGACCGGCGAGGCGCGGAACGGCGGCGTCGTCTACAAGCGCACCATGGGGAGCGCTTCGCAGGAGGCTTCGTTCACGCTTTATCACGAGGGTCTGATCAAGCTCCTTCGCGGATTGAAGGACGCGGCCCCGCTGCGTGGAAAGCAGCGCCTCTTGCGCGTCGTGCACTTCAACATTTCAGCGATTTGGACGCCGCCCGGTTCGTCCGAAATCTTCGAGGTCCGCCTCAAGGGATGTCACTACGGCGGCCGGACTCTGAACGGTTCTGAGGGAACCGACGCGACCGAGGCAGAGCTCCCGCTCAACCCAATTCAGATCGCCGACGTTGTCGACGGCGAGGAGGTAGTGATTCTGTGACGGACGTTCAAGCATTGAGAGACGCGCGCGCGGCGCGCAAAGCCGAACTGCGCGCGAAGCGCGACGAGCAAGAGGCGAGAGACCTTGAGGCGATCGACGCGCTCGAGGTCGAGCACGGCGACGATTCGATCGACGCTTCGCTGCGTGTCAAGGCGTGGCGGGCGGGGCTCCCGTTCATGCTCGCCGCCAGGCGGGCGAATCCGAACGAGGTCAAGCGCTATCAAGCGCGCGTCCGCCCGAACAAGCAAGGCGACGCGCCCGACACGGCGGCTGCCGCAATCGAGGCCGGCAAGAGCTGCATGGTCTACCCGCCGCGCGACAGCGAGCTACGGAGCGAGCTCGAGACGCTGGGCGACGGCATCTTTGCGGCGCTGGGCGTCGCTGCGATCAACCTCGCATCCGTCGAGGCGGAAGCCGAGGGAAAAGAGTAGGCGCGCTGGCGTCGCAAATGCGCACGCAGCCCGGTCTGTTTTCCGAGGGTTTGCGCGCCATGCTGACGGGTGACGATGGCGCGGAGGCGCGCGCGGCAGCGGTGCGCCTGGCGAGTGCTATCCTAGTTGTGGAAGCTTCTTTGACGCGTCGGTGAACCGTGGCGACTACTCAATACGCGATTGACATTGCCGCACAGCTCGACGGTGCAAGCGCTACCGCGTCGCAGCTCGACGCGCTCGCGGACAAGTTGAGCGGCGCGGGAATCAACGCAGGGTTTCTCGAGGACGCGATGATCCAGACGAGCTCCGCGCTCGACCGCGCGGCTGCGAACGCGGACGCGGCAGCGACGCGGCTCGCGGCGGGCGAGGCGGAGTATGCGCAGCTCGAGCGCGCAGCGGTGCGCGCCGCGAAGGCGGCGGAGCGCGCCGCCCTAAAGAACAAGGGTGTCGTCCCCGACGAGCTCGCCGCGAAGGCGAGCGCGGCGAAGGCGGCCGTCGACGGCTACGCGACGAAGCTGTCGAAGCTTGAGGCGGAGGCGGCGCAAGCTTCGACAGCTCAACAGCGCTTGTCGCGCTCAATGGAGAATTTGCAGCGTCTGAACACGCGCGTTAACGATCGGCTCGGCGACGCCGCGACGAAGCTTTCGACGTTCCGCGGCGCGCTCGGCGACGTTGGCGGGCCGCTGGGCGAGCTCGGCGAGAGACTCTTGTCCTCTGCGCAAGCGTTCGTCGATTTGCGCGAGCTGTTCGGTAGCGTGGTCGCGATCACTACGGTCGCGACGGTCGGCTTCGTGGCGCTTGCGGCGGCCGCGGCGCTTGTGGCCGCGGCGTTTGGCGTGGCGGTCGCGGCGGTCGCGGCCTACACGGTTAATCTCGCGGATTCGCGCGAGCAGGCGGCCTTGACGGAGACCGCGTTCGCGCGGTTGCATCCGGAGCTCGAGGCCGTGTCGGGCGGCTTCGCGCAGCTCACGCGCGACACCGGACTCGCGACGCCAGCGCTCCGCGGCTTGACGCTGCAGCTCGAAGAGGCGGGCGTCACGGCGGCGGAGCTACCGACGGCGCTGCGTGCGGCGGCGCTTGCGGAGTCCGCGTTGGGTCAAGGCGGCGCGGCGCAATTCGTTTCCGAGATCAAAGCGGGCAAGCTCGCGGTCGAGGATTTCGCGGCGACCGCTGAACAGAAATTCGGCGACGTCGTGGCGCGGCAAATGCTTGGACTCGAGGCGCAAGGCGCGCGGCTGCAACGCAACCTGGCGGCGCTCTTCGGCGGGCTCGAGATCGAAGAGGCGCAAGCCGGGATGTCGACGCTCGTCGACCTCTTTGATGAATCGAGCGCGACGGGCCGCACCATGAAAGCCGTCTTCGAAGGCTTGTTTCAGCCGCTCGTCGACCAAGCGCAGCTCGCGGCGCAGATCGTCGAGGCCGCCGTCATCGGCATGGCGATCGGAGCGCTTCGCCTGTACGTCGCTTTGAAGCCCGCGATCGACGCGGTCGCGAATCTGGCGGGCGTCGAGGGTCCGAAGCTCGAGACGGTGCTTTATGCGATCACGGCGTCGGTCGCGTTCTTGAGCGTCGCATTGCTCGTGACGACTGCGCTTGTCGTCGGTCTCGCGGCTCTGATAGGCGGGGCCCTTGTTGTCGCGCTGTTGAGCGCGGCGGCGTTGCTGGCGGCTCCGTTCGTTGCGATCGGGCTCGCGTTTGCGTCGGTCGTTGCGCTCGTCTACGCTACGTCGCTCGCGATTCAGGCGGCGATTCGCGGCGCGGTCGATTTCGTGCGCGGGCTGTCGCCCGAGGCGAAGCAGGTCGGGACGGCGATCGTCATGGGTCTCGCGGGCGGAATCGTCGCGGCGGGACCGGCGGTCGTCAGCGCGTTGACTGGCGTTGTCCAGGGCGCGTTGGGCGCAGCAAAGAGCGCGCTAGGAATCGCTAGCCCGTCACGCGTCATGTACGACGAGATTGGTGCGCCTGCCGGCGAGGGCGTCGAGCGCGCCCTCGTCGACAAGACGGCAGACGTGCAGGGCGCCATGCGCGGCATGGTCGAGCCGCCGCCGGACCTGCGGTCTCCGTTGGCGCGCCAGGCGCCGCTCGACGTGTCGCGCGTGGGCGCGTCCGGTGGCGAGGGCGGCGCAGCGCCGAAGGCGGGCGGCGGCGGTAGCAGCGGAAAGCGCGTCGACCTCCGCGACGCGAAGTTCAATTTCTACGGCGTCGAGAACGCGGAGCAAGCGCAAGGGCGCTTCGAAGAGACGTTGACGCTCGTTCTCGAGGGCGACGCGTTGCAGCTCGAGGGGGCGGCAACGTGAGTCTGAATCCCTACGACCACCCGTCGTTGTTCACTGCGGTCGTGCTCGGCTCGAAGTTGTCTCCGGGCCAGGTTACGCTTTCCGGCCACGACCGCGACGAAGAGTGGGACGTGCAGAAGGCGAAGGGTCAGACGGGCGCGAGCTCGACGCACAACGGGCGCCCCGTCGGGCAGTTTCAGGCGTCATTCTATC
>Ga0272440_1002548_pt1 | contig 14135 bp, 2 predicted proteins | sample SSMMMBAug17_FD_192440 | JGI IMG/M metagenome (GOLD analysis project Ga0272440, IMG submission 192440) | Marine sediment archaeal communities from Little Sippewissett salt marsh, Falmouth, MA, United States - SSM-MMB-Aug17 | ecosystem: Environmental > Aquatic > Marine > Wetlands > Sediment ...
GAAAATTGGATACATGGCAAGTGGAAAACCTTCATGAAGGTATTGATAATTTTCAATTATTCATTATAGAGATTAATGAAAAAAAGTTTGATAGAACCTGAAAATTTGTATGCCAGTCGTTCAAAAATTATGATTATGTAACAACTTTTTCTCAACAATAACTTTGATAGCTTAGTTATATATATATATAATATCATATCTGATAATATAAAAAATTGTTAAATTTTGGAGGTAAAATGCTTACTAAATATAATTTATTGAAACATATATTCATACAAATATTTACGTTCTTGATTATACCCTTTTCACTCCACGCACATATCTTCGTCCCTGAAATAGATTCATTTAATAAAAATATTCCGAAATAAGAAAGTGAAGGTATTCTTTGTGAGCTGTTTCTCGATCTTGAAAATAATGAAAATAGTAGCCCTTTAAGTGTTTTGAATAGAGTGCCTTCATCTGAATTTATTAGCCCAGTAATTGATTTTCCCATAGATGATCAAGTCGTTTCAGTTGAAAATACACTTCAGGATTTTTTTTCAGACTTAGTTGACCTGCCCGATAATTATTCAAGAGTAATGGCAAAATCTTTTATACTAAGATCGACTGCGCTTCTTAAAATAACTAAATCATTGGACCTTGATTTATCATCGCCTGAAATTGATATAGCCATTCGAATTGCAAGTGATGATGGAAACTACCTTACAATAGGAAATCAATATATTGGTCGATCATATGACATGAATTTTATATGGAAAATATATAATATTTCCTTTGAAAGTGAAGGATTGTTTCCACTTTCATTGATATATTTTTCAAATGACATAGAAAAAAGTGGGATAGAATTACAGTGGAAAGTTAAAAATAATGATTGGCAAGTTTTACCACAAACACATTTATATCAATCACCTGATAAGGATTCCCCAATATGGTTTGATTCAAAATGGAATTACAGAATAAAAGCAATTGTTTGTACAGGGCAGTCGCCTGTTCTTGCAAAAACGCTTATTAAACAATTGATTAACTTTGATGAATTTCTTGATGAATCAAACATTGATGGCATTTTAGATCAAAACTCAATCAAAGTCACAGATCAAAAAGGAAATGAATTGCCATGTGATATTCTTAGATGGGTTGCACCTAATAAAGCAATGATTCGCTGGCAATTAGGACACTATGGTTTGCTTGGAGGCAAAAACTCATTTGTTTATTATATCTATTTTGATATTTCCCAAAATGGTTTAAAACCATTTAATGACAATTCTTTAGCTCGCGAATTCGCACTTGTTTCAAGTTCGGATAATGGCGATGGTTTATATCTTGGCTATAGTAATGGTGATGGTTCTTTTTCAAATTTTCAAGTAATTCGAAAAACTGGTGATTGGGATAATTTTTGTATTGCTGATTTTGATGGCGATACTGATTATGATTTTGCAGTAACAGGTAAAGATGTAAATGGTGTAAAAATATTTTATAATCGAGACTATGACAGCGGTAATTTTTTAAGTGTTAATTACTCTAATGCGAATACAAAATGGAGTGGGATAAAAGAAGGTGATTTTAATGAAGATGGTCTAATTGATATTGCGTATCATGCACAGGGGCAATTTAGAATACTAATAAATAAAGGAAACAGAATTTTTGAAGATATACTCGTAGATGATACCTTAAAATCAAATGATAGTAGATCAATTGCTGTTTCTGATTTTAACTCAGATGGTCATATGGATGTCATTTTAGGGTATAAAGACAAACAGCCTGATTTGTTTGTTGGAAATGGCACTACAATTTTTCAGAAAATGGAAAGCTTTTTGCCAGACATTATTAATGCATACGGGATTTGGACGCTTGATTATGATTCAGATGGAGATATTGATATTATTATTGGCGATCATATCAATTCTAAATATTTGTATCAAAACAATGGTGGATTATCCTTTTCATCAATTAGTAAAGATTCAACGATACTAAATAACTATAGCGGTGGAGGAAGTGTATTTGACTGGAATAATGATGGGTTTGTTGACATAACGATCGGTCAGTGGAATGAAACAGGAAAATTAATGATGTTTTTTGGTACAGGTCAGACTGAATCAAAATTTTTAACTCCAGTGATTGTAGCTGATATAAGTGAAATTGATTGTGGAGGTTACCATATGAATTGGGGAGGTCTCTCTTATATTCAAAATATTTCTGTTATTGTTGAGAAAGGAATTGAACAATCATTACTAAGCCTTATTCCTCCAAAAGGTCAATGGGCTACTAAACCTGGTGATACATTGTACGTTAAGGGAAAATTTAATTTTGAACCAAAGCTAAATCAATCTGCTCTTTTTGATCAAAACAATGATTTGAAATTAGAAATTTATGGTGGAATATCTTCTTTAATAAATAACCCTATAGCTATTCCAAAAAATTTTGACAAAAATTGTCAGTCCATTTATTTGAAATTTATTTTTAATGATGGTTCAGAAATATCATCCAACTCTATAAAGGTTGACCATGATCAGCCAGACATAATTATTACAAATCCATCAAATAATTATAATACAACATCACATTGGACACGGATAATAGGTCAGGTTGATGATTCTTCAGGAAGTGGAATAAAAACTTTTGAATATAGTATAGATAATGGAAAAACTTGGTCTGCAATAAATACAACTGAGGAAAAACTCGATCCTTTGGCTCTTTCTCTTGAACTTTCCGACTATAAATTGGCTGATTTTGAAAGCGGTTATCTGGATAAACAATATTGGCAGAATAGTAGATATAGTTTGTGGCAAGTTTCTAATTTTAAGGGATATAATGGCAGCTTTTATTCATTGGAAGCACCTGTTTCTTTAAATGATAACCAAACTTCAGGATTGATTGTAAAAAAGTATTGCCAGGAAGGTGAGATTAGTTTCTGGTTTTCAGTTGACTCAGAACCTAATTATGATTTCTTAGAATTTTACATTGATGGTGAAAAAATGGGAGAATGGTCTGGTCTTTTAGGTTGGACTCAGGTAAAATTCATAGTGACTAAAGGTATGCACTCTTTTGAGTGGGTTTATAGTAAAGATAGTGCAACTTCAATTGGTAAAGATACAGCTTGGGTAGATGATATAATTTTTCCTGAAAATTATATTATCAAAATACCTAATAAAAATATTGCTTTAGAAAAAAATGGTGGTAGGATTCTCGATAAATCAAGTAATTATAATAACTCTTCAGATTTTTCCCCTTGGGGAGTATCAAATATTATAGACGGAAAAGTATCTGACAATGAAAATGATGGTTGGGCTACTAATGGTGAAGGTAAAAACTTATGGGTTAAGATTGGCTTTAAGCAAGTTTATCTTGTTGATGGGATAGAATTAGCAAATAGAGTTGATGATAAAGAAAGAAATGAAAGATTATCTTTGGAATTTAGTGATGGTTCAAAGCAAGAAATTACATTAGAAAACAATTCATCTTTGCAATATTTTCCTTTGATCCCAGTAAAAACAGAATGGATCAAAGTTTTAGTTGAATCTGTTTATTCTCAAAATAACAATGGTTTTCAAGAAATAATGATTTTTTCTTCAACACATAGCCGGATTGACAATAATGGAGTTTGGTTTTTAAATACTCGCGTCGATGAAACTCAAGATATCAGGTTTAGATGCATCGATGGTGCTGGTAATCAAGCAGAGAAGCAGTTATCATTATATTACGATCAAGCAAAACCTACAGCTAAAATTAATATTCCCCTTGAACATGCAAGCTTGAATTCCACTGTAGATATTTTTGGTCAGGCTTTATCCGATCATTTTATCTCATATACTTTAAGTTATGTTAATGGAAATGATTTTCAATCTACTTCAGGTTGGAATATTATCAATACAAAGAATGAGCAAGTTGAATATGGCTTATTAGGAAAATGGGATAATGCTTCTTTAAAAGATGACTTATACACTATTAAGTTAGAAGTTGCTTCTGAAGCGGATATACAAACAATATATCGAGAAGTTTTTTTAGACAGAAAAATGCCTGAAAATCCATCATTTTCAATTGATTTTTTTAATGATTTAAAAAGGTTGAAGCAGGGATCAATTTTTCAGATAAACGGGGACTTTTCAGCATTTCATGATTACTCGTTAAATTTACTTAATGAATCTGGAAAATTATTAATATATGGAGAACAATTTATTGTCTATGTTCGTAATCATTCTGATATATACTATATTCCTATTAGTCTCAATGGCACTTTTGAACTCGGCCCTTCTGGTTTTGGTTATATTATTGATAGCATAGGCAATGAGAATAATCAAAACAATACATTTTCAATAAGCGTTGCTGATTTTACAGGTGACGGTCTAATGGACTTTATGTTGACTTCAGGGACTAACTCAGAAGGATCATTGTATCTATATAAACAGATAGATACAGGAATTTTTGAAAAAGTTATTGTTGATGAAAATTCTGGATTGGCAATAGGAAGTTGTGTTGGCGATTTTAATAATAATAGCAAAAATGACATTATAATTTTTCATTTAGGTCCAACAGCATATTATTACAAAAATAGAGGTAATAACACTTTTGAAAAATCAATGCCTTTAATGTCAACCGATGGTGATTATAGAGGATCTATAAGCGAAGATTTTAACAATGATAGTTATCTTGATATTATAGCTACAAAATCAGCAAGCGGTGATATATTTCTTTTTAAAGGTTATGGCGACGGTACTTTTGCTGAACCTAGAAAAATAGACCAGATTGGAAATGGCTCTATTGGCATTACTGCTGGTGATTTTGATAATGATAATCAAGTTGATTTTATAATTAATGAAGATACTAGTTCTCAATTATGGTTTTTTGGAGGACTTGGCAATGGTTTTTTTAGAACGAAACAATTAATTATGAAATTAAATAGTGAACCTGAGTCAAGTATAAATAGTGCTGACATAGACTGTGATGGAAATAAAGACATCATATTCGGATACAATAATAATTGTATGAGCTGGAGCCGAGGAAACGGCAATGGTACATTCGCCGACATAATTGAAATAGCTCAAATTGGCTTTCCTTTGAAAGCAATTGCAACAGCAACAATTGATTTTCGAATTTTAAATGCTGATATCAATTTAAACGGCAATATCTCAGAAAATATAGAGATAGTTTCAAGAAACAATAAAACTATAAAAGTATCACTATCCAATTGTGATAAAGCAGGAAACTGTTCGACAACAATAAGTGATGATACTTTAGTAATAGACAATTCTCCTCCTGCGATAACCATAAAAAATCCGGGTATATTTAGTTATTCTGATAACAAAATATTAATAAGTGGTACTGCCGACGATGAACAAGGCAGTATAGAAAAAATTCTTATCAGTTTGGATGGAGGATTGTCATATACTTATCCAGCTACTGGTACAAATTCATGGTCTTGTACTATTTCTGTTTCAGAAAGCATAAACTACACAATTGTTGCCAGAGCTTTTGATTCTGCAGGTAATTATAAGAATACAGAACCAGTCATAATTAGCTGTTCTAAAGATGATCTAATACTTGATATTTGTTACCCTGATAATAACCAAAGATTGAGACAAGAAGATATTGAAATTAAAGGCTCTGCAAGCGGTAAATATTTTTCAGAATATTTTCTTGAGTATAAAAGCATGAATAGCAGTGAAAAATGGAAATTAATTCATCATTCTATAAATAAAGTGAATAATGATTTACTCGGTATATGGCTAACTGATGGATTGAAAGATGAATATATAATAAGACTTGTAATAAATAATATATATGGGTCTCAAAAAATAATTGAAAGAAAAGTTTATATTGATACAGTTTTACCTCTTGCACCAATCGAAATATCTGCACTTACATATCCCGATGGAAGAGTATTAATCAGTTGGTCACAGCCTCAAAATGCAGATGATAATGAATTAACTTTATTTTATAATCTTTACAGAAGGGAAACAGACAGCCAGCAGGAATGGCAAAAAATTGCTTCTCATATTCAAAATTTATTTTGGGTAATATCTTCATCTGATCAGGAAAAAAATTATCAGTATGCTTTAAAAGGACTTGATGAATCTTTAAACGAAAGTGAAATAAGTCAAGTTGTTGAAGTCTATTCTTTTCTGGATCAATTCCCAAATGATCCGGCAGCAAGTCTTGACACAGACCATGATGGATATCCAGACAAATGGGATTATGGTAAAAATTTTTCAGATTCTACTTCAGGACTGGTAATTGATGCATTTCCAGAAGATCCGGCTGCTGCTATTGACACAGATAACGACGATTTACCAGATGATTGGAATCTTGCTGCCTCTTCTATTGAAATCACAAACTCAACCCTTGAAATAGATAACGATGATGACAATGATGGTATATCTGATAATATAGACCTGGATTCACTAAAAGTTGATGCTGATGATGATGGTTATTTAGATTTATATGATAGTCACATGAATAGTTTAAATTTATCATTTTATTCTTATATTCTTAATGATTTCAAATTATTTTTATCAGGAAAAGAGCTTCAATTGCTTGGTGGAACTGAAATGATGTTACCATTTGATTTATCTTTTCAGTTAGATAAGCAGTCCATAGATAGAAATATAACAATTGATAAACAAACTGGTTTATTGACATGGAGACCAGAAACTGAGGGAACTTTTGTAAGTTTCGTTACTGCATCAGCTTATGCTGGCTCATTGACTATTGTAAAAAAACTAAATATTTCTGTTTCATCTCCATTACCTGAACTAGAAACAAATGATAGCATTGGAGAAGCTCAACAACTTAATATTAATTCTATGTGTAAGGGAAATATTCTTAATCCGGAAGATGTTGATATCTATAGGGTAAGCATTTATGAACCTGTTGTGCTAAGATTTAAATTTATTCCTGATAACAATTTTGGAAACAAAACAAAAATAGAATTATTTGATAACTCAGAAAATATTATAGATGAAGGATTTTCTGAAAATAGTTCTGTTTTTGTTATGGATTCAGGATTACCAATTGGAGACTTTTTTATTCGCATTAAACATGAATCTGGAACACCTTTGGATTATGGAATATATACCTATATGATAGCTGATTATTTACCACAACAAATTGACGATTATGAAAAGCTAGTTTGGAGTGAGACAGTTTCCCGATATATCATTAACCCGGGTGTTCAGGATGAATATCAATTTAATATAGAAAAACCGCATTACATTAAAGTAAATTTTGAATCAGATTCATATGAGTTGAGCCCATTTTACACGATTCAAAGCCTATCTGATAACAGTTTTGAAATAAAACAATTATATCCTGAGCAAACGACTTTAAATGCTGGATATTTTTTACCAGCTGGCTCATATTTGCTTTCAGTAAGCAGAGATATTTCAAATCCCTTGCCCATGTATTACAATTTAATGATAGAGGATATAGGTTTTGCTGAAGTTGAATCAAACAATGATTATAACGTTGCATCTGATTTCTATATCAAGCAACAACTTTTATCTACACCACTTTGTGCTCAATTTAAGGATGCATCGGATAAAGACTATTATAAAATATATATAGATAAACCAATGTCTGTTGATATCTCTTTTGACTCCACGGAAGTTCATAATTATAAAATGAGTGTAGTATTTGGTGGCGTAACTATCTACACAACGACTAATAAACCTTTAAAAATTGCTCTATACCCAGGAATTTTTTATCTTTTAGTGGAACCACTAAATAATGAATCTGGTTTTTATATGATTAATTCACAAGAAGTATCTGAAGAAAGAGAATTTGAGCCGAATAATAGAATTACAGTTGCAAATGCCTTAAATCAAAATCAAGAGATTAATGGTTTTCTTTATTCAGAAGATGATATTGATTACATAGGGTTCAAGCAAGATATAGACTGGTGGTTTGATATAGATATTGAATCTGAGGGTCAATTGAGAATTCGCATAATTGATGAATCTGAAACCGAATATTTGAACGAAACCGTTCAAATCGAAAAAATTCCATTAAGCGTTGGACTAAAAAAAGGTTCAAATTATTTTCTTGAAATTACTGGTCAAGGATCAAGTAAATATAAATTATTAACATCAAGTAATATTTCACCTTTCATTAGACTTGTAAGCGTCGAAATAACTGGCCCTGATGTTCTTGAAGTTGGAGAAACTCAAAATTTTACATGTTTCACTTATTATTCTGATGGCTCTAAATTAGATAGTACATCTGATGCAGACTGGAGTTTATCTGAAGGTGGAGAAAATTTTGTGACATTAAATGAAAATGGATCAGTTTCAGCAAATGCCAAAGGAGAAGTGATTATCTACGCAGAATACGCAGGTGAAACCGCACGAAAATCCCTTAATAGTATGAATATTCAACATTATGGAAATCTAATTCTTTTTGCAGGAGTTGGATCATTAGATGATATGATTTTTTCATCAACGCAATATTTAGCCGATCATGTGTATGCAATGTTCAAAGAACGTTTATTTACTGATTTTGATATTTATTACATCAACTCATTTTTGGAGCATGATATCGATGATGATGGTTTTGATGATAAAATTGTAGACAATGATCAGCTGAGTAAAAATTCTTTTAATCAATCAATAGAGTGGGCTAAACAACAAAATACTGATGGGCCTTTGTTTTTATATATTATAGGACATGGTGCGGATAAAAAAATTGAAATTAACGAACAAGAGGATTTACTGGTTTCAGATTTAAATGGTTTAATCGATAATTTTCAAAATGAAAATGATAGAATGATTGTAGTAATTATTGAAGCTTGTAAATCTGGAACTTTGATTGATGATTTAAAAAAAGAAAATCTAATTATTGTTACAAATACTGATAAGGATGACTCCTATACAGCCTTAGACGGAGGGATTTCTTTTTCCCAGTTTTTTATGGAAAATCTTGGTTCAGGACGTTCAATACGAGACAGTTATAATCGAGCAAAAGATTCTCTAAACAAAAATGGGCGCCCTTATAGTCAAATGAAACCGCAATTAATAGAAAATCAAACATCTTCAACTATTTCTGATGATATCCGTATAGGCGGTAGTTTCGCTCCTCAAAGTCACAATATAAAATTTATAACAACTTCTACCAGTAAATCAATTGAAGTAAACAAAAATGAAATTTTTTTTGCTGAACTTTCGGATATTAATGATATCAGTAATGTTAGAGCGCTTATTGTACCGGAAGATTTAGAAATCCAACCCACGATAAATGATTATGAAGTTCCTGTACCTTTACCACATTTTTATTTAGAATTTGAAAATAAGAATCGTTTTCAAGGCACATATTCATTTAATGATACTGGTCAATATAGAATTACTTTTTATGCGCAAAATAAAAAGAATACCGTTGTATTTTCTTCACCAATCTTTATATCTGTAGGAAAAAAATATGAATGTTCAGGCGATGTAAACGGTGATGGAAGTATTGATTTATATGATGCCATTTTAGGTCTACAAGTGATGTCTTTTTCCAACTCAAGTTATTTTGTAAATATTGGCTCGGACGTAAACATAAATAAAAAGATTGGATTGGAAGAAATTTTATATATTCTTGAAGTTATATCAAAATTGAATAAGGCAGATGAGAATGAATTCATCTAAGCAGTTTCTATACTTTTTCATAATTATAATAATATTAGAATTCAATACAATATCGCTATTCAATGTATCATATGCAAATGAAATACATTCTATTTATGCTCCCACAAATTTATCCTATAGCCTGACAACCTCTAATCAACTTGTACTCACATGGGAAGATAACTCGTCTAATGAAATCGCTTTTAAAATTGAAAGAAAGAAGGGCTTATGGGGAAAATATTTTTACCTTTATATATGCGAAAAAGATGCAACAAGTTATACTGATACTGAAATAACTATAGGAAATAACTATTACTATAGAGTTATGGCTTATAATTCCAACATTGAATCTCAATACAGTAATGAAGTATTGTTTTCATATATTGATGACGATCCACCAGTTATAACAGGTTTAAGCGATGATTTAATTGTTAAAGAAAAAAAAAGTTGGACATGGGATGGAACAGATATTTCACAACCAGTGCTATTCAGATATGCTATTAATCAGGTACTCGACTATACAGAATTAAATAGTGAATTTTCAGGTGTAACTTCTGCTGTAAAGGATGCAAAGGATGGAAGTGGAAAGTGGTTTATCCATGTTCAGGCAAAAGATGCTTCTGGAAATAAAAGTAAAGTGGTTACAGTTTCAGCAGAACTCGACTGTCCTTTAAATATATCAGACAGTGTTTTAATTTCCGACCTGTCACCAGAAATTGGAGATTCATACACTGTCGTTTTTAATGCCATTTGTGGATATTTGCCGCTAGAGTGGTCTATTGTTCATGGTAATTTACCGCCAAATTTAACCTTTGACCACCTGAATGGTAATATTGATGGTAAACTCAATACTTTTGGACATTATGAATTTTCAGTACGTGTTAGGGATTCAAAGAATATCTTAGCTGAAAAAAAACATGAAATTGATATAACAAAAAAGCTGGAAATATTAACAACATCAATTAATAATAGTTGTTTACTGATTCAAGATGATTTTCAAGCAGAGATTCATGCAATTGGTGGTAAAAAACCATATTCATTTAATATATTGAACGGCAATTTACCTGATGGCTTATCATTAACTATCGATGGCCGTATTACTGGGATTCCCCAAAAAAAAGAAAGCTGTTTTTTTACAGTCAGTGTTGTTGACGATTTTGAAAATCAGAATTCAAAGGAATTTTATTTGGAAGCTGCCGAGCCATTACTCATTTCTAATACTACCCTTAATAGTGGCATAGTTGGAAAAGACTATGGCTTTACTTTATCAGCTTTAGGAGGTTGTAATGAATTATATGAATGGAATATTTATTCAGGCCAATTAGCGCCTGGTATGAATTTTGACCGCACAAAAGGACTTATTTATGGAATACCGACCGATTCATTTTACAGTACAATTGTTTTTTCGGTATTAGATAAGAATAAACATTATAGTTATAAGGAATTTATGTTACAGATATGTCATCCTATTGAAATAACAATCGATTGCTTACCTGATGCTCTAACCAATGAAGATTATTCTGAATTAATAAGAGCAAAAGGAGGAATTCGCCCTTTTTATTATGAATACATAGGAGAACTCCCACATGGACTTACTTTTAATAAAATAGATGGAATTGTTTCTGGAGTACCAACTATAGGAGGAACAAATAATATTATTGTGACACTAACAGATAGTAGTTATCCAAATCCACAAAGAGTAACAAAAAATATACGAATAAAAATCACAGATACATTAACTATTCTTACACCAGCAATACTGAATGTCATTGAAAAAGATAAACAAATTTCTGATTTCTATTTACAGGCTGGTGGCATAAAGAACCCTTCTTCTTGTATTTGGAGTATTTTAGATGCTTTACCTGAAGGTATTTATTTGAACAAAAATTCAGGTGAAATTTTTGGAAAACCTCAAAAAAGTGGTGATTTTATATTTACTGTTCAATTAAAAGATACTATTGAAAATTGTTCAGTTCAAAAAAAATTTTATTGGCATATTAATGATCAGTTTTTAATCACAACTGAAATAATCCCTGATTGGAAAAGAATGGTTTCAGACTCTTTTGTACTACAAACCAAAGGTGGGCTTTCACCATATACATGGACTATAAAAAATGGAGAATTACCCAAGGGATTAATTCTTAATGAAAGTACAGGTCATATTCATGGACAGCCCACTGAAAGGCAATCAGTTTCAATCGTGATTGAAGTGTGTGATAAAAATTTTAGAATTACAGACAAAGAATATAATTTTAGTGTTTACGATCTACCGAACTTCTCTACAGAAATAATTTCAAATGGAAAAGTTAATTGTGCGTATATTGCAACCATATCTATTAATTCTGGATTTCCAGACTATTTTTGGCGTATAAAGAAAGGATTCTTACCCGAAGGTCTGTTTGCTCAATTTAATTTCGATACAGCTATAATTGATGGAATACCGAAAAAAGAAGGAAATTACCCTATAACTTTCGAAGTTATAGATTCCGGTCAATATGCAAAACCCGTTTGTCAAACTTATACAATTTTTATTAAAGATACTGTTACTATAACAAAAAATACATTAAAAGACGCTATACAAGGAAAACAATATTTAGATTCTATTCAAGTTTCAGGAGCAGTTGGTTCATGTATGTGGGAAATCACAGAAGGAGTTTTACCAAAAGGATTATCGTTAAACTCAGCAACAGGTGAAATATCTGGAATTTTATCTGAAAATGCAAAAAGCAGTTATTTTACAATACGTGTATCAGATGATGAGTTTTGCTTTACTTATGATGAAAAAGAATTTTTAATTTATATTATTTCTGATCCTTTGTTGTTTATTGTAACCAGACAACTGACTAAAGCACAACAAAAAAATATGTATCAATATGATTTGGAAGCAAAAGGTGGTTTGCAACCTTATCATTGGGAAATCTTAAAACCACTCAATCTTCCTAGTGGATTGTCATTGAATAGCTGCGGTATTTTATCGGGATTTCCAAACGAATGCGGTGATTTTTATTTTACTGTTACAATAGAAGATAAAATGAACAAATTAGTCGCTCAAGAATTGCATCTAAGTGTTCGCTGCAATAATTCTATTGAATTTGACATTAACGATAACGGCTTAATTGATATAGGAGATCTTGTCTATTATTTACAATTATTAGCAAAAACCTATGATGATATTGAATCTCAAAAAGATACTGGAATTGAACATATTGTTTTTCTTTTACAAGTCATTTCCAAAATTAATTAATTGAAAGAAAAAATTTGAATTAGTTATGCAAAACAGCATAACTAATTTAAAATAAATTATTTTTTATAAAAAGGAGGATTTTATGAAATCTTTATGTAAAATATTTATAATGATTTTATTTTTTTCAATATTTTTAACAAGTCATTGTTTCTGTCTTGAAAAAGGGTCAATATATGGATACGTTACAAGATATCGAACAAATATTCTATTAACAAATGTTGAAGTCTCAACTACCAATGCTACAACTCATACAAACCAGATTGGTTATTTTGTTCTTAACAATCTGAATCCTGGCCTATATGACATAAGCTTTTCTAAACCCAATTATAGGATAAAAACAATTTCAAATATATATGTATCACTTGGAGAATCAGTTGAAATTAATGCTGAACTATACCTTACAGATGGTGGCGTATTAAAATTTGACAATACATTTTTACCAAATGGTGAAGTTGGTGACCAATATAATGAACCTGTTCAGGTATCAGGTGGTGCACAACCTTATACTTTTTCAATAAGAGGTTTGCTCCCGCCAGGTCTAACTCTTGATAATTACTATGGTAATATTTCAGGGACATTTACGACTCCCGGTCATTATGATTTTACTGTTTGTGTCACAGATGCCGAAGGTGAATACATAGAAGGTTCTTTTATAATTAACGTAACTAAAAAAATAGTTTTTGAGACAAAAAACAGATTGATTAGTGCGATTAAAGGAGATGAATATTTTACTACAATAGTTGCAATCAATGGTACGATGCCATTGACTTATCGTGTAATTAGAAATTCTTTACCCGAAGGTTTCCAATTATCTGATGAAGGTAATATTGAAGGTGTCCCTACTGATGATTTAGGTCGTTATGATTTTACTATTCAAGTCATTGATTTTAATGGGAATAAAGCAGATAAATCATTTAATTTAGATATCGTTGAGCCTATAGAAATTCTCACTGAAAAAATACCAGATGGCATCATTGGCAAACCTTACACTGTGCAGTTATGTGCAATCGGAGGTTATGGATCATATACATGGAAAAATTATTCTGATCAAATTATCTCTGGATTAGATATTGACAAAGCCAGCGGTTTTTTTACTGGTACACCCACACAGGAAACATATAAAACAATTGTTTTTTCTGTTGTTGATGCTGATGGTCATACTGACTACAAAGACTATACTATTTGTGTTTCTGAACAGCTTCAAATTGTTGAAGCCAATTTACCACCAGCCCTTATTAATGTTTATTATTCTGAAAAAGTACAAACAAATGGTGGGATTATGCCAATAACTTTTCAGA
>Ga0272440_1002549_pt1 | contig 14131 bp, 5 predicted proteins | sample SSMMMBAug17_FD_192440 | JGI IMG/M metagenome (GOLD analysis project Ga0272440, IMG submission 192440) | Marine sediment archaeal communities from Little Sippewissett salt marsh, Falmouth, MA, United States - SSM-MMB-Aug17 | ecosystem: Environmental > Aquatic > Marine > Wetlands > Sediment ...
GTAACTGAAGCACTTCGGAAAGATCAAAAAGAAATTCAAGATGCAATGGATCGCTTAAGTCGTACCAAAGCAGATCAAAATGATATTGGTACAATTCTCGAAAAAGCAAATCAAGAAAACTATCAGGCCATTGAAGAAGTTCGCAATCATCTTAACACAATGAACACAACTTTTTCCAAACAGTTTGGCACCTTTTCAGAACAATTTCAATCATTTAATCAAGACATTAATGAAATCGTTCAAAATAGCATTATGTCTATCCAAAAAGATTTTCTGGATCGGTTATCAAAACTATCCACAAACGTTCAAGCGCTTGATAAAAATGTTCAAACGCTTGATACAAATGTTCAAACGATTGATTCAGAAATTACTGCGGTAAACACACGGATGAAAGGCATTTCATCTTCTGTACAATCTGTTACCACATCATTGGAAACACTTTCAACCTCTGTAGAAACTGTTTCAGGATCAATGAAGGATATGATTGACAGTGACAAACTTGAAGAACTGCTATCCATTGAACGAGAAGATTTTAAAAACAAGGCAACATTACAAAAAGCATTGATGGATAATCATATTAAGGTTTTAGAAGAAAAAATTGAAAATATTCGGCTTCAACTTAATAATATTCAGAGTCGGAAGAAAGAAATGGTTCCACAAAAAGAAAAAGACCCGGAACCAATTGTTCAGCAGCAGCTTCGACTTAAGACCAAAAAGAAAAATTTACTTCCAAAAACAACATTTCTCATACCGGAGGAGCCTGAATCCATATCGGATGAACCAGAGACAATTAGGGAATATGCTAAGCCTCCAGAACCCGTTTTTCAACCGGTGGGTAAAAAACCACCGGTTGGGAAAATGATTGAAGAAGACCTGTCGGATTAAACCAAAACATTTTTCTTACTTTGCCTGTCAAACAACTCATTTTTCTTTTTTTATAACAACATCGAATAAAACAACTCAAGACATTTAGCTGGAAATTCCATAGGAATAAGATGCCCTGCTTTATCGACCAGTTGATATTTTCCTTGTGGAATCATCCTGGTTGCTTTTTTTAGATCAATAAAAGGGCGATTCTCGCTTTCAGCGCCTTCTAAGACTAATGTCGGACATTGAATATTTTTTAGCAATGGCCAGGGATTATGATGCATACCCCCCATAAATAAAGCAGCTTCTTTTTTAGGAGAGCAAGTCAATTCGAACCCACCTTCTGATTTCGGCATCAGACCATATTGAATATACATGGATAGCATTTCTTCATCCCAATTTTTAAATAAAGCCTTTGAGCGAAGATAAATCTTAGCTTCTTCGAGATTCTCCCAAAAATTTCTTCGTCTGATGGATTTACCTGCCAAAGGATGTTCTTCAAGGGTTATGGTTTGTTCATATACTGGATCAGGTAAAAAAATAGGTTCTATAAGAATCATTGACTGTGCTTCTTGATGAAAAATTGTATGTGACAGAGTGGCAACAACAGCTCCCATACTATGGCCAATTAAATGCGGTGATCTGATATTTAATTGCACACACAAATCATTGAGATCTTGTGCCAAAGTAACCCAACGCAACCCACCTTTTTCAGGATCAACATCACGATGGTCACAAAAATAGGGCGCAATAATATTAAACGAATGATCTTGATTTAACTGTTTTGCAATAGGATGCCACAGCCAGGGTAAAAAGCCAGTGGCATGAAGCAATATTATTGTAGAACCTTTCCCTTTGTAATGTAAATATTGAATGTGAGTATCTTTCAACTCAACTGTTTTTAATTCAGGTTGTGGCATTTATCCTCCTTATATCGTAATATTAATAATGGCGATGCCGCAAAGTTTGATATTCGATTAACACAAAATAACACTTTTCACATCCTCTTTTTTGATATTTTAGATAACCTTCCTGTACGAGGCATCTGAAAGATTTAAGGCTTGAGCAACATCATTTCTTTCAAGAAACCCATTAATATTATTTAAACAGAGATAAAAGTATTACTCTTCTTTTTTGATATAAATTGGAATTCGGTATTCTCAGAAAAACATTGGCAATGTTAAAAAGCCCGACATGATAAATGGTATATAACTTGCTATTAAATAAAATTGTCTTTAATTTCAGTTGCTTTATTAAATTTAATAAAACATAATAACCTGTAATTATAAGGATTCATTTATGAAGGTAAGTAATTTTTATTCCCGACGTGATTTTATGAAATTTTCATTAACGTCGGCAACTGCTTTCGCAATGATGGGAATTCATGAAGGGTGTACAACGCTTCCATTTATCAGCGATAAATTGTTTCCTATTGCAGAATTAAAACTTCCAAATATTCAATGCGATAAAGGCCTGTATTTAAAAAATGGCAAGATTATTGATGTAAAAAAAGGGGTGGTATTAAAGGGAAAAGTAATCAAAGTGAATCACTCTAAAATTGAACAAATTGGAAATGAATACGAACTTGTCAATAATGATCAATATCTTGAAATTGATTTGGATGGGTCATACGTTATTCCCGGACTGATTGATTCACATTGTCATATTAGTTTTCCCTGTACATATGGATTTAATATAATTGATCTGATTGCTTATTTTAAACAAGTCAAAAGAAATTATAATCAACATATCTACAGCGGTATTACAACTGTCAGAGATATGGGAGCGTTTCCATTATTATTACAATATTTTAATAGTTTGTTACCTGAAAACAAGCTGATTGGTCCAAGAGTTATTTTTTGCAATAAATTTGCTAATGTATATCGAAGTCATCCTGATATTGCGCCACCTGATTTAACCAAATGGGCCTTGCTTGATGATATTATTGTGGGTGACCAAAGTATATGGTTTCATGATATGGATGGATTGATGAAAGGTCTGGAATGGAATATCGCCAATAATGCTTCTTTTGTAAAAATAACCCTTGATGATCTTTCATTAATGTGTGGCGGCGGGAAAATACCAATTTATAAAGAGGAGCACTTAAAAGCCATTTTTAATTTCGCGCAAACCCATAATCTTCCTGTTGCCGGTCATGCGTTAAGACAGTTTGGTTTTGACAGGGCATTGCATTGGGATATTCATTCTTTGGAACATACCATTGGCGATGGCTATCATACAGATGAAGAAATTGAACGGATGGCAAATAAGAATGTGTCCATTAATCCTACATTAATTATTGGTCAGATGTATGCTGTTGAAGAGGCCTATGATTATATTCCCAAAGAATACCGAAATGATTTTATTGATGATATTTTAGTATCACGAAGAGATTTTATTTATACCCCCCAGGATAAATACATTGATCGAAAAATACATGAGAATAATCGTAAAATGTTGGATTATTATAAACAATATGGTTGTGAGAATCTGTATCAAAAAAATGTCTTTGTTGCTGACCCTAATCTATTCTTTGGCGTATTAAAATATGCACCTGAAAACTTGAGAAAAATGCGTGAAGCAGGGATCAACATAGGATGTGGAACAGATGCTGGAATGCCATATATTCTTCATGGATTACTATGGAAAGAAATGGAACTGATGTCTAAAGCTGGATTTAGCAACATGGAAGTTTTACAATGTGCGACCATTAATAATTCAAAAATACTTAACATGGAAGATGAAATTGGTTCCATTGAAAAAGGAAAATTGGCTGATATTACCATTTTAACGAACAATCCACTGACAAGCATTTCATCTTATCGAAATCCATGTATGGTCATTAAAGATGGCCAAATTGTTTTTGTAAGCAACAAACTATCACGCGGTGTAAATACAATAAAAATGAAACGAGCATAAACAGGTGGTCGTGTTTTATGGAAATGCAGCCCAGATAAATTTATATAAAAAAAAATTGATATTGTGTCTATTGAACCTTGATGGTATATTAGTTCGATTTATGAATTCAAACTAAAATATTATTTACAAAGAGGTGTACTATGTTGGATATACTGGCAGATATGAGACGAACGAATCATTGTAATGACTTAACATCAAATGATATTGGAAAAAAGGTTCGTCTGGCCGGATGGGTTCATCGACGTCGCGATCATGGTGGTGTCATTTTTGTTGATTTACGAGACCGTGAAGGTATCACACAGGTGGTTTTTAATCCTGAAGTTGATCAAACCATTCATGAACGTGCTCAGGTGCTTAGAAATGAATATGTTATTGCTGTTGAAGGAACGGTGGGGAAACGTCCGGATGGCATGATCAATGAAAATTTGCATACTGGCGAAATCGAAGTTATGGTTTCGACGCTAAAAATATTAAATTCAGCGAAAACACCGCCTTTCATGGTTGAGGACTCTATTGATGTTTCCGAGGCTGTTCGATTAAACGCCAGGCATATTGATTTAAGACGTTCCAGGCTCCAAAAGAATTTGATTATCAGACATCGTACGGCTCAGTGTATCCGCGAATATTTAAATGGATTGGGATTTCTGGATATTGAAACGCCTTTTTTGACCCGAAGTACCCCGGAAGGTGCTCGTGATTATCTGGTTCCTTCGCGGATTAATAGTGGTCAATTTTATGCTTTGCCACAATCCCCTCAGCTATTTAAACAATTACTGATGATTAGTGGTTATGATAAATATTATCAAATTGTCAGGTGCTTTCGAGATGAAGATCTTCGTGCGGATCGACAACCTGAATTTACCCAGGTTGATATTGAAATGTCTTTTATTGGTGAAGAGAATGTCATGGCCATGTCAGAAGGAATGATACGATCGGTTTTTAAAACCGTGCTTGATATTGATCTTCCCGGGCCATTCCTCCAAATCACGTATGCAGAATCAATTGAACGTTTTGGTTTAGATCGACCGGATATGCGATTTGGCCTGGAATTATGCGACATTAGTGATATTGTCAAAAAATCCGGTTTCAAAGTTTTTTCTCAGGTTGTTAAAAATGGCGGTATCGTAAAAGCATTGAATGCCAAAGGGTGTAATGGATTCTCCAGAAAAGAAATTGATGACCTGACAGCTTTTGTTGCAATCTATCGCGCAAAAGGTCTTGCCTGGATAAAAGTAAAAGAAAATGAATGGCAATCCCCCATTACGAAATTCTTTTCTGATGAAGAAAAAGACCAGATGCAAAAAAGATTAGACATGCAACCCGGTGATCTCGTCTTTTTTGTAGCGGATCATCCTAAAATTACAAATGATGCCTTAGGCTATTTAAGAAACCATTTGGGAAAAAAGTTGGGGCTGATCAAAGACGATGATTACAAGTTTGTTTGGGTTACAGAATTTCCCATGATGGAATATGATGATATTGAAAAACGATATCAAGCCCTTCATCATCCATTTACCGCCCCTATGGAAGAAGATTATGAATTGCTTGAAAAAAATCCATTGAGCACACGATCCAGAGCTTATGATATGGTGTTAAATGGTATTGAAATTGGCGGCGGCAGTATTCGTATTCATCAACCTGATTTACAAGAGCGTGTATTCAAATCTTTAGGGCTTTCAGAAGCAGAGTATACAGAAAAGTTTGGTTTTTTCCTTAATGCTTTGGAATCAGGGGCACCGCCTCATGGTGGTATTGCTTTTGGATTTGATCGACTGGTTATGTTGCTGTGCAATCAGCCTTCAATTCGTGATGTCATCGCTTTTCCAAAAACGCAAAAAGCAACCTGCCTGCTCACACAAGCACCATCGGATGCATCGTTTGAACAATTGGAAGAACTGTCTATACGCGTTAAAAAGGAAGTAAAAGAGTGATGTGATAAATTCGGCTGGATTTGGAGAATTTGTATGAGGATAAAATGCCCACATTGTACAACTGCATTAAAAATCAATCCGCACAGGATGGCTCGTGATACAGCACGCATTCGATGTGGGCATTGTAAACATATCTTTCGTATCCGGATCAAGCGTTTTTATCAAACCCATTGCCAAAATTGCCAGACGCAATTAAAAATACCGACGTCAAAAGTCAAAAAAACAAGTGTCCGCATTCGCTGTTTTCAGTGCCAACATGTCTTTAACTTCGATCCTCATTCAGGAACCGCTCCCAGAGAATACCTGAACAAACTGTATTATGTGCGTAAAAAAAAGTATCGTAGAATACTTCTTATTTATAAAGGTCATTTACACACAGAAATCGCCAGTCGAATTCAACAAGAACTCAAAGATCATGGGCATGAAATTCAATATGAAAGCAATGTTTCAGATAGTTCCGATTTATCTTTAGTCATGGAAAAAGGGTTCTCCTGGCTTTCAGAAGATTTAGATCATTCATGCATGCTATTATTAGCAAGCTATGAAACCATTGGTCGTCCAAATGGTACATGCTTAACGATATTACATCATGCAATGGATAGAGGTATCCCCTTTCTTTCTATTGCTTTAGATCATTGTATGCCCCCGATGTTAATATGTGATCGTCCATATGTTGACTTTTCAAATATGCTTCCTATCGACAGTCATCAGGATACATTTTTACAAACGATCAATGCATTGGCTTTAATTCTTGAACAAGATGAACCTGATCCCACATCAATGTTTGAAAATGAGCAAACGCGATTAATACGCTTGCTGAGACCGCTTCCTTTTGAAGGGATGATACCGGGTTACTTAATGCGGTTTTCGGGTAGAAATGATTTACTCAAAACATTGGATCAATGGGCTTTAGATAAAAATTCTGAAAAAATAATGATTCTAACTGGCCTGGCAGGGACAGGAAAAACAGCGATTGCGGCCTGGTATTCAACTTTTTCACCGCAAGCAGCAGGATTTCATATCTGTCGATATGGTGATAGACACATGAGCGATCCACGCCGATGGGTGCTTTCTTCAGCCTATCAACTGTCATTGTTCATTCCAGCTTATCACCAATATCTTTGCGGAATTAATCTTGAAAACATTGTGTCTTATTATGACAATCGAACCTTATTTGATCAATTATTGGTTCAGCCCTTTTTACGAATTCAATGTGATCGAATGCCTCCTGCAATTCTGGTAATGGATGGATTAGATCAGGCAACCCGTCTGGGTGAAAATTCTATGGCTAAATTAATTGCTTCTGAATGGATCCGGACGCCATCATTTTTAAAATTGCTGATTACATCACGAAATGAGCCTGAAGTTATTACGCCTCTGCAAGAACATCACCCACGAATTTTAAATATTTCAAATAAACAACACGATGATGATGCCCGCGCCTATATTTCTCGCTATATGTTTCCTTATACCCCTGATCATCTGACAGTTGACGAATGCACCGATATTATTTTTCAAAGGAGTGAAGGAATATTTCTATATATCGAATGGCTACGCCGTGAACTGGCGCAAGGAAGAATAGGGCCATACGATATCCAAGATTTACCCCAAGGCTTAAATGGAATGTATACCTGGTTATTTAAAACCCAATTTTATGACCATGATGCATATCAGCAAAAAATTCGTCCGCTATTGGATGCAATGGCAGCGGCTCAGGAACCATTAAGTCTTGAAATGATAGCACATTTAATTGATTGGGAACTTCATGACCGACAAACCCTTCACAATATACTGGGGATGCTGTTTTCTGTTACGGGCAATTGTTTTCACTTTTTTCATCGATCCTTAGGAGATTGGCTCAGAACCCCATCATTATCCCGGGAATATACTATTGAAGAATATAACGGACATTGCGAACTGGCTCGATTGGGGATGGAAACCTATAAACAAGGGGTTGAACAGTTACCCCTTTATATGTTGGCTCATTTGCCATATCATTTGTGCCAGGCGCAACAATGGGATAATCTTGAATGCTTGTTGACGGATTTATTTTTTATTGAAAAAAAATGCTCCTTTGGCATGACCTATGATTTAATTCGTGATTATGAGGACGCCATCTGTGCCTTACCCGAATGCCAGTCACTGATGGAAAATCAAAAAGAACATGCCAAACGTTTTCATGAATATACACAAGCCATTATTGCTTATGCCAGAGGTGAAGGCGAATTCCCTGAAACAGTTTTATCCATTCAACCGTTGAGCGAAGAAGACATTGCTGCTGAAAATGATAGACTCGCAATGGCACCCACTCGCAAGGACCGCATTCTTTCCTTTTACCGATTTATTTTTTCTCAACGCCATGATTTTGCCAGATTTTCTTCCATACCAGGATTTTGCTTTCAGCAGGCTTATAATTCGTGCAAAACAGGACCTGTTGAAAGTGCGGCAACACTAATTATCGATAAAGGCATCAATCACGTTATCCTGGAACAAATTATTTCTCATTCACTGTCACAATCCCTTCAACCGGCACTATTGAGAACTTTAGCCGGCCATAGCAGTTGGGTTATTTGTGTAGCAATGACACCTGATGGACGAAGAGCCGTTTCTGGCAGCGTGGATGAAACACTTCGCGTATGGGATCCTGAAATTGGAGAATGCTTACGTGTGCTAAAAGGGCACAAGGATATTGTTCATGATGTTTCCATTACGCCTGATGGCCTTTTGGCATTTTCAGGAAGTCAGGACAAAACCCTTAGATTATGGAATACGTTTACTGGCAAATGCGAGAAAATCTTTGAAAAACATAATGATGGCATTATTTCCACATCGATGACGCCTGATGGCAATATTGGCGCATCTGCTGATCATTCCAATCATATTTATATTTGGGACCTGAAAACCGGCGAAAGCATAAAATCGATTAAAGCACCCCAAAAAATCCGATGTGTTGAAATATCCCTTGACGGAAAACGATTGTATGTTTCTTTTACAGATCAATTGCTATACAAATGGGAGATTACAACAGGTCATCAATTAGAACCATTTCAAAACATTTATTCGTATTCTTGCTTTGCAATAACGCCTGATGAACGTTTTGTGATTTCAGATTCAAAGAATTCAGAGGCAATTGTGTGGGATGTTGAAAATCCTGATAATAAACGAATTTTAGCGGCGCATGAACATCCCTTGGAAAGTGTTAGTATTACACCTGATGGATGCCATGCGATTACGGCAGGGAAAGATAAATCCATTCGTGTGTGGGACACTCGAACGGGGATATGTTATCGTAACTTACAAGGTCATACGCGTCGAATTATCAGTGTATGTATTCGTTCTGATGCAAGGCAGGCGATTTCAGCAGGCCTGGATAAAACATTACGGGTCTGGGACATTGAAAATGGAAAATGTATTCAAAGTCTGGAAACACATGCTTTTAGTGTGAATAGTATTTGTATTTCTCAAGATGGAAAAACAGCGATATCCGGTAGCCTTGACCGATTGATCTGTTTATGGGATTTGGAAACAGGTACATGCAAAAATATTCTCGAAGGGCATACCAGTTCGGTTGAAAGTGTTAATCTGAGTTCATCTGGACAATGGGCAGTTACCGGTAGCAGGGATAAAACGGTTCGCCTTTGGGATATTAATACAGGTGATTGTTTCTTGAATTTGAATGGTCATACAGATGATGTCTATAGTGTTTGTATTTCAACTGATGGTAAGCGCGCGGTTTCCGGAAGTCGGGATAAAACACTCCGAATATGGGATTTGGAAACAGGCAATTGTTTAAAAACACTAAAAGGACATTCTCTGACAGTTGGAAGTGTTCGTATTACACGAGATAAACGCAATGCAGTTTCCGGAAGTCGGGATAAAACGCTTCGAATATGGGACATTGATACTGGAAAATGTTTAAAAACACTCAAGGGACATACGCTGACTGTTGAAAGTGTTATTGTGAGCGCCTGCGGAAAAAGATTAGTCTCAGCGAGCAGAGACCGAACCGTTCGCGTCTGGGACATAAAATCAGGAAAATGCACGCATGTTTTATTGGGTCATACAGGATGGGTAAAAACCATTACCACCACACCTGATGGGAAATATATTATTTCCGGTAGCTGGGACTGTACACTTCGCGTTTGGGATATTCAAACCGGGAAATGCCTTGCTGTTTTCCAAACAGAAAATGGGGTAAGTGCACTTTCTGAAGTGACTCAAAATTTTCGATTTGCTTGTGGAACAAAAACAGGAAAAGTTATTTTATTGCGATTTCACGACAGAATCTTTAACGATTTCTGAAAAGAATCTAAACCGTATCAAAAATAAGGAGCCAATATATGCAGTTTCCAACAACCAGGAGACAATTTGTAAAACAAACCGCCACAGCAATTGGAAGCCTGGCTTTTTTTAGTCCTTCAAAATTGTTTGCACAATCAAAACCTGTCAAAATTGGCATATATGCACCCTCACATTGTTCATTACCTGTTGTCCATGCTTTTCATAATGCATTTTTGAAAAAAAATGGCGTAACTGCTGAAATTATTTATTGTTCTGGAATGCCGGATATATTAAAAAAACTCATATCAGGTGAGATTGATTTTGCTCAACTCATGTCACCAATGGTCTTTCAAATGCATTTTGGACAAATGAAGTTGCCACAAACGTCGTTGGCAGTAACTCAATTTTTGGGAACCAATGGCGGGGTACTGGGGATTTCAACAAAATCCAATATCCAAAAAGTTCAAGATTTGTCGGGAAAAAGGATAGGTGTGCATAGTCCATTAATGATTCATACTGTTATTTTAATGTTGTTACTTGAAAAATATGGTCTTGATCCCAAAAAAATCCAGATTTTAACCATTCCAATGAACCAGATAAAGGCAGCCATTCTTGAGGATAAAATTGATGGATTCATTCTTCCGGAACCTCTACCAACAATGATGGAAATACAGAATATTGCAAAATCATTATTAGTCACTCGGTTTTTTTGGCTAAACCATCCTTGCTGTTTGTTGACCACACGAAAAGATTTTTTTGATAACAATCAACAATTGGTTCAGGATGTTTCACGTTCAGTAATGACTGCTGGCCTGGAATTGGATAATGTTGTCTATCGAAAACAGACCATTGCTAAAATTCATACCTATAATTCACCTTACAAAAATATTGCTTTGGAAACACTTCAAAAAGCGTTTATGAGCAGAAGAAGTGATTTTTTTCCTTTTCCATTTTTAAGCGCAGGTTATATTATCGTGGAACAAATGATAAAATCTGGATTATTGCCCAAAACGATTGACCCTAAAACATCTGTAAAAGATATTTTTCAAGCTGATTTTGCACTGAACATTATCAAACAGGCCTCTGCCAATATTCCTGGTACATCTGTGCCTTCTAAAACTGAGCGAAAAGAACAATTTAAAATTATATAAATGAAAGCAGTTGAGATAAGCAATGAGAAAATATTTCCAAATTTACACCTTCTTTCTGTTACTGGTCATTTTTTGTACCATTGCTGCTACGCAATGGCTATTATCAAATAAATTTACTGAAAAGCGCATCCAACAAACACTCCAGGAAATATCAACCACATTACAACAAAGTCTCAATGAAAAAATTTCATACGCCCAAACATTGGGTGACGGCCTTATCAATAATCCTGAACTTTCAGAATCTATTCAATTTATGAAATTAACCGGAGATACATCCTTATGTTCAAAGATTGTTACATCTGCAGTTCAAGGCACAGCTTATGATATAGCCATATTGGATTTAGATGGCAAACTCCTTTTTTCTTCAAACCAATATGTTTCATTTGTTGATACGCATTCATGGAATAAAATAAAGCAAAGACTTTTGGTAAAAAAATCATTACAAATGGTAACTGAACATTCATCCTTGCAATATCACGAACTGACATTAATAAAAAATGATTGGGAAAATATCGGTTTTATTGATATCTATATGATTTTTGACCAAGAATTCTTATTGAATTATTTTCATACATTTGAAACTCATTTAGCATTATTAAATAAAAGCGGCTCATTAATAACATCCTGCCATCAAATTTCTATTTCAAAGCCACTCCCTGAAATAGTGACCATAGATAATCACAGACATAAAGTATTTTCTGAACAGTTAAAAATTCATAACGACTTCATAAATGCACTCTTTTTAATTGATATTGAAGCCGCTATTGAAGCGCGAAATTTACAATTTTTTTCAACGTTGATTGCTTTGGCTGGTATTCTGATCATTTCATTATTGTTAAATAATTGGATTGTCAGGCGAATGACGATACCACTGGAATTAGTGTCATACAAATCCAGAACGATTGCCGATGGCGACTATTCAGTTCGGGTTGAATCTGATAGTAATATACCGGAAATTCAAAACATTGTTCATGCATTCAACCAGATGAGTTTATCCATTGAAAAAAATATGCAGGAGCTTATTTCAGCACGAAAAATAGCGGAGTCTGCATCTCAGGCAAAAAGTGAATTTCTGGCAAACATGAGTCATGAGATCAGAACGCCCTTAAATGGGGTGACCGGAATGCTTACTTTACTTTCTGATACGCCATTAAACAAATTGCAACAAGACTACGTTACGATTTGCCAGAACAGTGCAGATGCATTACTGGTTGTTATCAATGATATTTTAGATTTTTCAAAAATAGAAGCGGGAAAATTATTGCTTGATAATATTGCCTTTGACCTGACAACAACCATCAAAAACCTGCTTCCATCGTTGGAGGTAAAATCAAATCAAAAAAATATCACGATAAAAAATGTCATTGACCCTTCTTTACCGGATCAACTCTATGGTGATCCAGGTCGAATCAGGCAAATTTTAATTAATCTTATTGGAAATTCAATCAAATTTACTGAAAAAGGTTATATTCAACTTGATGTTAAAGTTAAACAACAATCCGATACGAATATTACCTTATATATTAGTGTAACCGATACTGGCATCGGTATACCAGAAGACAAGCAAGCTATTCTTTTCAATTCTTTTACGCAAGCAGATTCTTCAACAACCCGAAAATACGGTGGAACCGGACTTGGTTTATCAATTTCACAGAAATTGGTTAAATTGATGGATGGCACTATTGGGTTGGAAAGTGAAATCAATAAGGGAAGTAAATTCTGGTTTACGATTACCCTCAAAAAAATTGATCAACCTTTTTCTCAAGAATCAATAATACCTGTAAGCTTAAAAGATTTGCATGTTTTAATTGTAGATGACCACCCGGTTAACCAAGCTATTTTGACTGGATATTTAAATAAGTGGGAGTGTCGATATCAATGTGCTGAGGATGGAGAAAAGGCTTTTGAACTCATTCAGCAAGCTGACAAAAATGAAAAACCTTTTCATGTGGCCATTATTGATATGCAAATGCCGAAAATGGATGGCGCTGAATTGGGAAAACGGATTAAATCAAATGTTCCATTTAAATACATTCATTTAATTATGCTGACATCTCTGGCAAGACGAGGAGATGCCGGTCTTTGCAAAAATATTGGTTTTGATGCCTATTTAACCAAGCCCATTTATCGAAAAGATTTACATGATTGTCTGCTATCTGTTCTTCAAAAATCTCAAGACGATCAAAGAATTATTACAAAACATCGGATAAAAGAGATTCAAAATGGACAACAGCAACAAGAATCAGATACAGAAGAATTAATTATTTTTTCCAAACCAATATTAATTGTAGAGGACAATCCTGTTAATCAAAAAGTCGCAGAAGTTTTTATTGAGCAAATTGGCTGTCAATTTGATTTGGCTCAAAATGGGGAAGAATCGATTCAAAAGCTTTCTTTAAAAGATTATTCTCTTGTGCTTATGGATATTCAGATGCCTGTTATGGATGGTATAACAGCAACGGAAAAAATAAGAGCGTCGGATTCTCCTGTAAAAAATAATAAAATACCTGTTATTGCAATGACAGCACATGCAATGAAAGGCGATCGTGAAAAATTTATAAAATACGGAATGGATGATTATGTAACCAAACCGCTGAATCGATCTGAATTAAAGGCTGTTCTTAAAAAATTTTTAGAAAAAGAGAATCAAGCCACCCCAAAAAAAGAATTTGTGGAAAACCATCAGCAAAACAATAAGGAAAAACAACAAGAAAACATGGAAAAAGCGTTGCCTCAGAATAATGATCAAAACCGAATTTTTGATCGGAAAAAGGCAGCCTTACTATATAGTAATGATGAAAGCATCTTGCAAACAGTCATAGACATGTTTATTGGTGACACAGAAAAAAAATTATCTCAACTGGATCAGGCGCTTAAGGATAATGATATAGAATGGATAAAACGCTGTGCCCATACGTTGAAAAGCACAGCCGGAACCATTGCCGCAAATGATTTTGCCGGACATGCAACCCAATTAGAAAG
>Ga0272440_1002550_pt1 | contig 14126 bp, 5 predicted proteins | sample SSMMMBAug17_FD_192440 | JGI IMG/M metagenome (GOLD analysis project Ga0272440, IMG submission 192440) | Marine sediment archaeal communities from Little Sippewissett salt marsh, Falmouth, MA, United States - SSM-MMB-Aug17 | ecosystem: Environmental > Aquatic > Marine > Wetlands > Sediment ...
TGTTCCCAGATAAAAATTCGTCCTCAACGTACTATTGTACGCCTGCGGATAATTTTGATCTGGCGCCTTGCCAAAATCTTTATGACTAAATCTGTATTATGTAAAACAAAGCAAAAAATAATCGGAACTGCAAATGTAAGCAAGAGATTAAATCTGCAATTGTCAAAATATCTCATAATAACTGTAATTTATTGTATTTATAAAACAACTGCCACTGGTATCTTTTCCGCCAATAGTAACATTGCTGTCATTTTCGATAATATTACTATTATCGTCATTATCAGCTGATTGTTCTTGATCATTTGGTTGTTCCTGAGTTGTTTTATTTATCGTAAAAGTTTCACTTATCTCTCTACTATTACTAGATTTTGCTGTTATTATAGCAATTTCATTGTCATTAAAGGTTATATTTTCAGATATTTCAAAATAAAAAGGAATTGATATTGCACCATTATTAATTTCTGGATTATTAGTTGAATTTACTTTACCAGGTATATTCAGATTAACAGTCAAATTCTGATTTTCTGATATACTTTGCAACAAAATATTTCCGGATATAGTATTGGAATTATTTAACTGGATTTCAGGACTTTCAATCATAATAATAATTGATTCAACTAATATCACAATTTCCTTCATAGTAGCAGGCCAGCCTTCTGATGCAGCTGATATTTGTACCGAGTTTATTAATGAAGGGTCAGGAATTGTAATCTTCATGGGAAATGTTGATGTGATTTGTTCTGGTTCGATAGTAACCTTATCAACTTCTATGATGTCAGGCTGGTTTGAAATTAATTGTATTTTAAGAGATTCTGACTTAAGCTTATCTTCAATAGCAACCAGACAATTGATTGTTTTGCCATTATCTTCTAACGTCAATGTTTCAGGGATATTTTCCAAATAAATTATACGATTTTCATTATCAATTATAAAAAATTCTTTTGTACCTTCTGTCCAATTTTCAAGTTTTGCTGATGTGCTTATTTGAATAGGAGTTGTATATTCAAGTTCAAGGTAATCATCATCAATGGTATCAATACCAAAATTAACAAATGTAACACCCGATTTGATAATAACGTTTTTTGTTTCCAATTTTATTTTGTATTGAGGTGAAGATATTAATTCGATATCCAGATCACTTTCTGAATAAGTACCTGGAATTGATACTGTTCCTGTTAATGTGGCACCTTCATAAACAATTGTTTTATTGAAAGATATTGCAAATTCCTTTTTTTCATTATCCTTTAATAAAAAATTTGTACTACTACCTTGAATTTCATTGTTTTCAACCTTAGCTTCAATTACAATATTTATATCGTCTTCAATTTGAGGTTTTTCAATATCATCTTTAATTATCAAATCAAATACTGTATAACCTTTTTTTGCTGGAATCGTTACTGGAAAGATTTCAATCTGATTTTCTGGATTGGTACTAAAAATAATCTTAACATCCGAAGGAAAATTGTCCGATAATGTTACCTTTCCTGCATTTTTAATATATCCATCATCTTCGTTTAGAACCTGGTTATTAAGATATATACTCAATTTTACTGGTTCTGATGTATTATCTTTTTCATCATTAATATAATTATCAAATTCGTAAAATTTGGATAATTTGGGTTTGAATTTATAAATTGAACCATCTTCACCAACAAGAAATCTATCATTATTTGATGAAATGTAAATTGAATTTATTGATTTATGATTACTAATTATTTCATCTGACCATGTATTATTTTCATAGAATAAGAGATATTGCGTCCCAACTATATATAGAGATTCAAATTTGCCATAAATTTTATTAAACGAGTCTAATTCGATATAATCAAATTTTATATTATCAATAAAATTATCCCATTTATTACCATCAAAATGTAGATTCCCGGCATTATTACCAGCAATATAAATATTATCTGGTAATGTCCCCCATATGCTTTTATAATCTCCATAGTAATTGATTTCAGTATTTATATCCTTCCATTCATATCCATTGTAGTGAATAATAGTATTATTATCACCACATGCATAGATATTAGTATTGGATGTACCCCAAATACAATTAAGAGTATTAATAGTATTGCAATCCATTTTTTCCCATAAATTATCTGAGTAATGTAAAATAGTGCCAGCTTCACCAACTGCATATAGATTATTCGATATCCCATATACATCTTTTAACACAATATCTGTGTTACTTTCCATAATTTTCCATTGATTAGTATTTGAAACATCCAAAAAAAGAATAATACCTTGTGATCCAACCACATATATTGTTGAATTATTTTCATTTACCCAGCTTCCATACAAATTTTCACTGGTTTCTAAAGTCATCTTTTTCCATTTATAATCTGGATCTAAAAGAAGTATTGTACCATTATCTCCAATAACTAAAAAAATATTTGAATTAACACAGCATATATCATACAAGTCTTCAGTTGTTGGAGTTTCCATCACCTCCCATGCAGAAAAAGATAAATTAATATAAAAAAAATGAAAAATAAAAAAAATGAAAAATAAAAAATATTTTTTATTTATCATAAACAACCTGCCTTAATAAATGAATAAACTAAATCTGTATAACAAGTTAAGGACTCCAAGCCACTGAATTTATGATTTTAAAAAAATTGTTATGTTACATCAATGAAAAAATCATAAATGTATTATGACAAACTATTCTTTTAAATTCAAAATGGATAAAATTTTGAACTATGGGTCTGGAGCCCAAAACTTTTTGTTTAAAAAAAGGTTATTATTTCACAGTAATTTCCACACAAAATGGCTCCCCGAAATTAAAATTATCTTTTTTATGATGTAGTTGATAGCAGCCAGTATATTCTCCACTTTCACCTGGAGACCTAAGCAGAAGGTAAAGGACCTCAGTCCTTCCTGAAAAAGTTAAACCAGATACTCTGTTATTGCGGTAATACATTAAATCACCTGCCATCTCATCAATCGGTACAATCGTTAAGCTATTTCTTGTCCAGGTTTTAGTTCCAACATTTTCCACTCTCCAAAATTTAAAAAATTTATGTTCTGGCGGCATATTATCAGCATCAAATAATGGATAATTGTAAATTAACTGCGAGTCATACTCTAACTCAGGCTCTTCTATTTCATCTTCTGCTGCAAAAGAAAAAGATGTAAAAGTTAAACCCATAATCCCCAAAACACAAATAATTGAAACAAAAAGCTTTTTCATATAAACCTCCTAATCATTAAATTATTAAAAGTTAATAAATAAAGTATCCTCTCCAAATTTCAGGATGGAACTAACTATTTAAAATTTTTAGGTATTATTTGATGCCCCGAAGGGGCTAAAGCATGTAGCCTGGGGCTTTAGTCCCAGGTTAATAAACAATAAAAATCTCTTAAGCCCCGAAGTGGCGATAGATCATTCCTGTCGCCACTTCGGGGCCTAAGAAAGTATATACTTTACCTGGGGCTAAAGCCCCAGGCTACATGCTTTAGCCCTTCGGGGCATTAAATAGTTATCATAATTGGATTAAAATATAAAGCTAAATTAATTTATAGGAACATTACTCAATTATTCACCTAATTATATCTCATAAATATAAGATGTTAACTCTACCCTAAAATATGGAGAGGATACATAAATAAATAATACTTGTTTCTCGACCATTTAATGCTAATTTAAGCTTTGCCTTAACCCATGTTCAACACCAAGAATTTACTTTTTTCTCAACTTTTAGTAATGATCTCGTAAAAATCTATTTTACAGAATCAGAATTAAGGACTCGTGCAAAATAACTTCATAATTTTAAGCGGCACTGTAATCTTAGCAAATTAAATAATTTTATTTGTCGAAACAGAGTAAAGTTAAGAAAAATAACTTTTTAAAGAAATTAGACTTTTATTATAATAAAATAAAAATTCAAAAGTCAAGTTAATTATTGCACCGAAATATTATAATCCATCAATATTAATAAAGAAAAAAACAAATTAGAATTAAAAATTTTGAAAACAAATACCTATGCTATTAATATATTATTATCCTTTAGTTTTTCCCATATTTTTTTCTTAACTTGCTGTAAAATAATATCTTTTTGTAAATAGTTTTTAGGAAAGAATGTAATAGTATAAGTAATTGAATTTTCAGCTATAGTTTTTATATCAACAGAGGGGAAATAGTCTTTATCTTGTTTGACCTCATCAATTGATTTTATACCTGATAAAAGAATTTCTTTTATATCTTCATAATAATATTTTGGATGAAAAGACATGTTTATTTCAATTTTAGGATAAATTATTTCATCTTTATACGATTTTGTGTAGTTTTCGACAAATAAGCTCATCACTTTACTATTTGGAATACTGATAACGCATTTTTCATTAGTTAAAATTTTTGTTGACCTTAAATCTCGTCTTAATACTTCACCTTCTGCATTACCAATTTTTATATAATCTTTTTTTATAAAAAGGCCGTCAATGGATAATAAGACTCCTGAAATATAATCAGAAATATTTGTTTCAATAGCAATACCTATTATCATTATAAAAATAGTACCAAACGCTAAATATTTTGTGATATCATATTCAAGTACAAAAATAAAAATACAACATAACGTAATAAAATATATTATAAAAACTATTAATTTAGATAAAATGGATGGAATTTTATATGTACGTACCTTTCCTGTTACGTATGTTAATAAAAAATTCAACAACGAATGTAATAAAAAAGCTGTTAAAGTAAAAAGTAGAATATCAATCATCTTAATGATTAGGCTTAATTGATATGAAGTTGCATTAGCTTTAAAACAATCAATTAATACTATTTCCAGAATAACAACAAAAGCGTAAGATAAAGTATATAAACACAAACATATTATAAGTTTTCTATATTTATAATAAAAATAATAAAAAGGTATAATTAATAAAAAGCAGGCGATCAATAAACAATTTAAGTAACTACCTGAAAATACTCTTCTAATTTTAATAAGATCGTCATTTTCTATTGTCAGTGAAAAAGTAAATATAGAAAATTCAAATGGAATATTAATATTACTCATTCCTCCAAGAGTTTTTTTAATCATAGTATCTTGTGAGAATGAACTTTCAGTAATTTTCCATCCATCGATTGAATCTTTAAATGATTTATTTTCTGAAATTTCAAAATAATCTTGTTCTTCGTTAAGATCCATCCCTAAAAAATCAATCACATATATCAAATTATCTCTTGTTAATTCTTTATGTCGAAATTTAAAACCGAGTTTATATTTTTCATATACATTATTACCAGGTTGATAAAAGGCTTTAAACCTGCCTTTAACATGATATAATCTGTAATAAAATTTATCAAATTCGTTTTTATTATCATTATCAATATTGTCTTCTACAAGCTTAACTGATACAGATGTATTTAATTTATCCAAAGATAAAGATGAATTTGAAATAGTTAAATCAGGCTCAGGTTGAATTGCATTAATAAATTTAATTTCACCTGGATTAATTTTTCTTCCATACCTAAACCATAAATAAAAGTCTAAATGCACAGAACGATTTTTTGGATCAAAATTACAAATATCATTTAATTCAATACCTGTATAAACTACATTAGTATATTTAATAGATTTATATTTTAAATTTTGATCTTTAGTCTGAAGTAGTTTATCTGTTGGATTTAAATAAGATATAGAATGCAGCTGTGTAAAAGCAGAAATGATATCTTTTCCATTAAATATACCAACCATAATAGGTTTATCAACAGAATCGCCCTGCTTGTCAAAATATATCTTACCTGTTATTCCTTTAACAGAGACATCAAGGTTGTTAATATTTTCCAGGCTATTTCTTATATTTTCACGTTTTTTTTCTAAAGAATCAATTTTCCACTTAATATGGCTGTCATTAATAGCTCTTACTACTACTTTTGCAGTATCATATGAATTTGCTGCTATCCAATCTGGATAATCATTATATCTATTATAATACATTTTTCTGAAGTTTTGAGCTTCTTCATTTGCAGAATCAAATAACATGTGTGTTAAAATATAAATCTTATTTTTAATATTTACATCGAATTTTTTAACACTGCCTTTGAAAGTATGAGAATCAAAGGAATCTCTCGCTAATATTGGATTAGTTATTCCATAATCTTGCATTAATTTTAAAAATTTTACACCATCTGTGGCATATATTGATAAAAAAATCAAACTATCATAACCTGCACATTTCAAAAGAAAAGATGAATATTTATCTACATCTTTCTTAGATATAAGTTCAGATATTTTATTTAGTAATTCTTCTTTATTTGTAAATGTTACATTTTTTATTGTTTGTAGTTTATCAATAATTGTTTTGGGGATTTTCCCCTTAAGCTGATGAAAAGATTGTCTATCAAATTTAAGTAATGATGTATTCTTTTGTAAATCATGGATAATTTTTTTGTAATCAATGTTTTGTTTATTAGAAATTTCTTTTTTAAAGTTAATTTTTATAATATTTTTTGCTGCCCATGCCTCTAATGTTGAAACAAGATAATCACTTTTTTTATCATAAATAATATTAACAACAAGATGATCAAGTACCTTAATTGCATAATTTGAAAGATGAATTCCCTGTGCATAATCTTTAAATACTGTACGAAAATACCATTCATTGTCCAATGTATATGAAATATCTGTTGAGCCAGGGCTAACCGCTGGAATTTTATTAAGTTTATAAAGGGGAGCTGCATCTCTAGAGCATGAACTCTTCCAATGTCCAATTACAGCAAGTGCATTGCTTTTACTAATAATTTGTTTTCCAATTTCAAAACCATTAATATTTTTATCATCGTAAAGGTCTAATTTCAAAAATCTTCCATCAATCCCCCCTTGTTTATCATTAATCTCATTAAAGTAAAGCTCAATCCCTTGCTTCATTGCCATACCTGTTTTACTGGCGTCACCTGATATTGGCCCTGCCATCGCTATTACAATAGGATCTTTAATATTTTTATCTACATTTTTTTGGCAGCCAACTTGAATTAGTAAAAGTAAATATATAAAATAAAAAGGTATAGTTATTCTTCTAAAAGTCATATTAATAATGTCCTTACATAAATATCATCGTTATAATCTAAATTTTCTTTGTTACTAATTTAGATAAACTAATATTTAACTTTAATTTTTTGTAAAATATATGTTATTGTTTTTGTATCATATCAATTATTGATAACTTATTAATATATTTTTTAATTATTTTTGTTTTAATTTGTTCAAAATTTCTATTAAGTTTATTCAAATTAATATATTTTAAAATAATATTTTCAGTAATTAAATACATATGTATTTTAGTTAAAGCTCGAATCTCAGTAATTGTAATTTCCGGTTCATTATTTTGAATATTATTCACATCAACAATAATGTCATCAACGCCAACATTAATAGTCCTTTTCTCTTTTTTTTTATCATTATTATTATATTCAAAACTTAACTCTATAGCTCCTTCATTTATAAGATAAATATTTTGGTCACATTTATTAAACAATAAAGAATAATCAACATTGCCTTCATCAAAAGATTTTTCCATTTTATCATTATTATTGATTTTGCTTTTAAAAACACTATTTAGAAAATTTACTGTTTCTGTTTTACCAGGGGGTAATACATTTATAGCTTGAAATTGGATTAAATTATTTTTTGTCAGGGGGATATTAGCTTTTCGCAGATGAATTAAAATTCTTTCCCAAACTATCCTGAAACATTTGTACCTTGCTCCATAATTATTTACATAAAATTTAACAGTATAATCTATTGAAGAGTTTGTGAAGTTATTAAAATCAACTTTTGGAGTATATTCTTTCAATGGACCATTAGAAGAATAAACTGCGTCTAACAATATTTTTTTCACTCTATCTGGAGGTTCGTTTGAATATATTGAAACATTAAGTGTTAATTCATTGTAATTATGTGTTTTATCATTATAGTCGTAGTTCCAGATAAAAGACTCAGTAACAATACGATTAGGAATATAAATAACTTCATTTGAAATTGACTGTATTATAGTTGATCGAAGTGTTACATCTAATACTTTCCCCTCATGACCTTGAATTTTAACCCAATCTGTAATCATAAATGGGCTGTCTATAAATATTAAAATGCTTGAAAACAAATCCGATATATTTATTTTTAATGCCCAGCCTAAAATCATTGCTAATATGCCACCAAAAGCTAATATCTCAATGACATCTTTTTGAAAAATAAAATAAGTAATATTTAATAAAGCAAAAACGATAAATATGAACATTATTAGTAAAGACAGCTGCTTGGGTCTGGAATATTTTCGATCAATAAACTTTTGTTCAAGTTTTTCCCATATAAAACAATTTATTGCCTGATATAAAATATAAGGCCAAAAAATGCACCATAAAAAAATTACCATGTTATAGTTTTGATATGTTGATTTTTGTAATAATCCTTCAAAAGCCAATATGCTTATTCCACCAGATACTAATAAGCTAACCCATATTTTTTTATTATAAATTTTTGATTTTTTTAAAATATTAAAAATAATAAACATAAATAAAGCAATACCAAATATATAATTTGAGTATTGTATTGGAAAATAGTCTAGTAAATAAAATGAATTTTTTTGAATTTGAAATAAAAACTGTATTCTGGAAAAATTTTTTGTTCTTTCAAGAGAACTAAAATCCATAATGTTTCCAAACGATTTTGTCTTATATACATCTTGAGTATACCAACAGCCTGTAATAGTATAATTGTATATAGGATTTAAAACCTGATTTTTAATCATTTCTTTAGTAAATTTAATATCCTCATTTAAACCCTTTTCCAACTCCATTCCAATAATATCTTTAACATAAATAAGATTACTAAATGATTCAGTTTTATGATGAAAACTAATACCAAGTTCAAATTTTTTATTGTTAGATTGTGAATTGAGATGTTTTTTAAATATTCCATTAATTCGATACGAATAAAAGTTTAAACCATTTATAGTTTTTTGGGATATTATTTTTCTTGTAATTATTGATAAAGAATCCAAAAAACGAATATTTTGAGGGTTAATGTTTCCCTTAAAACGAAACCAAAGATAGAAATCAACATAATAGGTTACGTTATTTTGATCATTTAATGGTATTATGTTTAGAATTTCAATCCCAGTGTAAACAACATGTGTTTTATACAAATTAGACATATGGTTCATATTAAAATTTTGTTTTACATCAGAAAGTTTGTTGAAGTTTTGTTTTGTTTTTATTTGAAACAATGAAGATACAAAAGTATTGCCTTTGTAAACTCCAAAATTCACTGGTCGTTGTGCATTTCTTTGATTGAAATAAATAACACCTGATGCACCTTTTATTGAAGAATAAATATCTTTTTTAGAATTTAAATAATTACAAACCAACATCCTATCTCGTTTAATTGTTTTTGGTTCACATGACAAATTATTTTGTTCAATAGCATCAATTATCAGTTTAAAAGCGTCATAATAATAAGCAGCTTCCCAACCAGGGGGTTCCTTATATCGATCAGCATATGCATTTTTAAAGTTTTGTGTATAATCACCTGATGTGTCATAAATTAGAGGACATGTAGCATATAAACCATTTGTGTAATAGCCTGATTTGTACTTTTCTTCAGGAGTTATCTTCTTCAATAGTTTAAGAAACTCTTTTGTAGAAAAACCTACCGGCCCCATAATTAAATTTTGAATTCCTGCATCCTTCAATGCTTTTAAAATTCCAGCTCCATAATCATTTTTAGTTGCAATAAATATCAGACTTTTTTGATGGCTATTACTTTCTTTAATTTTTTTAGTTATTATTTGTAAATTATTTTTTCTTTCATTTTCTTTCCAAGAAGTATCGAATTGGAAAGATTCTTTTATCTCAATATTTAATTTTTTTGATAGTTTTTTTGCATAATTATTTATTTCCATTCCATATGTTTGATTTTCATATATGATTGTAATTTGGTCTTTCTTTAATATCTTTTTTGCATAAAGCATCATATATTGTGCTTCTTGTTTGTTCGTGTAAATCATTCTGAAAAAAGATTCATTATCAGCATTAACTTGAGTACTGGTTGACCCAATGGTCATAACAGGTAAATTCTTTTTTTTGTATATATTACTGGCTGCTATAGAACATGAACTCGTCCAATGGCCAATTACAGCAACAGCACTATTTTGTTTAACAATTTCTTCTGCAATAATCTTTGCTTTTTCCACATCATTTTCATCATTATATTCGTCTAAAATAATTTTTTTTCCGTTTACAATATCTTTGTTGTTTTGTTTCAAATAAAGATTGAAAGCTTTAATATATGGATTTTGATTATCAGTATCTTTGGTTGGATTATGACCTACAACTGCAATATGAATTTTCTTATGTATAGCTTTCTTAAAATAATCGCATGATTGAAAAAAAATTGAACAAATTAATAAGCTTATTATAGATATTGTAATCATTCGGATATTATACATAAATGAATGACCTTTCTTAATAAAAATAACAATTTAATTTTAGATGGAATATTTTATTGAATAAAGGAATGGAAAAATTATATTATATATTGAACATAATACAATCAGGGTAATTTATCAAATAATCTGAAAAATTTCAATTATTAATAATCTTGTTAGGCATTGTCCATAATTTTTTTATTTTTCCGATAAATAAATCTATTATTACTTTTATTGTTAAATTTATTGTTAAATAATTATATAAATAACGCTTGAAAAAACTTTTTTCCTTATGTAAAAAATAGATTTTGATATCTTTACGTTAGTAAATAACATAATTTACATAAAAGGAGAAAAGTTATTATGAATAATATCGGAAAATATTAGTTGAGTCAAGCTTGTTAAGTCAAAAAAATTGCAGTCATAACAGGCAGTATTTTTTTTAGAATAGAATCCACGCAAAAATAAATTTACATTTTTAATAAGTCAAAAAAATTGCAGTCATAACAGGCAGTATCTTTTTTAGAATCCGCGCAAAAATAAATTTACATTTTTAAGTGGTAATATAACATATATATAGGCTAGAGGGTGAATAGTGGTCTATTTGACAGACGAGCAAATCAGATAGATGTGTTAGAAAAAAATGATTTTTTTATTTTTCTTTTTCTTTTTGATTATTCGAAGAATCAGACATTTCATATTTAAAAATAAAAGTTATTACAGTAATAGCCATTGGTACTATTGAAGTTAACTTATTAATATCCATGTATAAAACAAAATGTAATACTCCAAATAATGCCATTAGATAAATAAATGTTGATATAGATAATATTAATAAAGTATTTGAACTTTTATTGCGTATCAAAAAGAATCTAATAAATTTAATTAGAATATATGAAGGGACAAAAAACCAGAGTATATCAAAAATAACTATAATTAATGAGTCATTTTGAATAAAATCTATTAAAATAATTTCAAAAGATATCATTAATAAAAATATAAGAATTATTTTAATACAAAAAATAGTTTTTGGTAAACGTTTATATAAATTCTGTGAACGACAAAGATAATTTACTATAAATAATATGAAACAAAATACAGTAGAATATATCGCTGCTGCTTTGGGTAAAGAGAATCTTGGGAAAAAAATTTTTTTTTGAATTTGTAACCATGAATGAAATACAGAAAAGGAATTTTTTTCAAGTTCAAGTATATATGGATTTCCAAGACTATTTTTTTCAGCTATTTCCTCATATAATTCAATATCTTTAATAGTCCAGCTACTATCGGAAAAAATAATTTTCTGGCTAAGATTTTTTATATTATTTACTTTTTTTTCTTGTTCTTCATTCATAGCTAAAACATCAACAACGTAAATGAGCTTATTTCTTGTTAAAGTACGATGTCTAAAACATATACCCACTGACTGCTTCCGAGAAAAATTCGAATAATCAAAATCATTTTTAAACATTCCATTTAGTCTAAATAACTTATATGATATATTATCTAAATTCACAACTTCTTCTGCTTTACCTAATTTGATTGGCTCAACAGCATTTATAAACTCAATATCTTCTGGGCATATTTTTCCTTGAAAACGAAACCATATATAAAAATCAAGCATATATGTTTGTTCTTTTAAATCAATATCACTTACTGTGTTATATTTTATCCCTGTATAGACTACATTTGTTTTATACATCCATTTTTTTTCAATTTGAAAAACAGAACTGTCTGAGTAATTCTTTCTATTTTGACTTATTTTTAATTGACCATTTAATGTATTAAGCTGGGTTAAAGCGGAAATAATTTTATTATTTTTAAAAATTCCAATTGAAATATTTTTTTTTTGAGAATTTCCAGAACTATCAAAGTAATAATCACCGGTAACACCTTTGATTGAATCTTTAAATTCTCTTATGTTGGAAAGAGACTCTTTAAGTTTTTTCCTGTCTTCCTTTAATGTATCAGGATTGCATTGAATATTATTTTTTAATAAAGTTTTAATAAGAATCATAATTGTGTCATAGGCATAAGCAGAAATCCAATTAGGATCTTGATTATTTTCCTGACGAAACATTTTTTTAAATTGTTGAGCTTTTTGATTAGCAGTATCAAAAATTAATTGCGTGGCAATATAAATTCCATCTGTATAATAGCCTGGCTTTTCCTTTTCCTTTTTTTCTTCGATAAAACCGTCTTTAAAAATGTGAGAATCAAACAAATCTGATGTCATTATTGGGATATCAATATTTTCATCCTTTATCAGCTTAACTAAATGAATTCCTTCTGTCAGGTTAGTAGCTAAAAATATAATTTTGCTTAACTCAACATTATTATGATTATATATTTTTATATCATTAACTATTTTAGTTATCAGCTTCAAAATTTTAGCCTGACTGTTTTCACGAGTTACAACTTCCTTAATTATCAAGTCATGTAATTTAAGATCTGATTTTACTGCCTGGAAAAAACCATTAAGATATGAGCCATAATCTGTAGAATTGTCAAAAATTAGAATAAATACTTTTTTTTCTAAAATTTTTGTTGCATATTTTGCTAAAAATTGAAATTGAGAGTAATCATTAGGAAGTGATGAAAAATACCAATCATTTGGGGAAGAAACAGATACAGCAGTAGAACCGACGCTAATTGCTGGAATTTGATGTTTGTTGTATAATATTCCAGCTATTCTCGAACATTTATTATTCCAGTGGCCAATAACCGCAATACTACGATTATTAACAACTATATTTTTAGCAACTTTTGAGGCTTCTTCCACATTATTTTTATCATCATGTGTTTCTATAATAATTTTTTTTCCATTAACACCACTTCCTGAGTTTATCTCATTAACATATAAATCTATACCATCCTTAATGTTCTTTCCTACCTCTGAATACAGTCCTGTTAATGGTACTGCTATATCAATTTGAATTGCTTCTTTATGATAATATTTTTTTATAAAAAAAATAGAAATTATGATTAATAAAAAAATAATAGTTAATAATAATTTGTTTTTGCTTGGCATATTTATCCCCTTTTAATTACTATCACTTATTAATACTTTGGCAAATTATAATTTAAATTTTTATTTAAAATACAAAAAATCCCACATTTTCAAATCATCTGTTACCAAAAATTTTGTTGAATGTACAAATGTCTACAATATGCTAACTTATTTAACTAACTTATACAATATATTTATTTTTATATTACGTTAATCTCACCAAGGAATGCTTGAAAAATAAGTTACCCATTTCAAAAATATTCATATTTTCTCTTCTCTTAGGTGATTTCCGGAAATAAATATACCAAAATATGAGATTCAAGATTTCTCTATGTTGGAAGTGTAGAGACGTAAGATGCTGCGTCTCTAAGATCATTCAGTTTTTAAACATTTAATCTTTGGTATATTCTTTTTCGGAAATAACGAGTATATGTTTGATAGATGGCTTTAAATTAAAAGATAAAGAGCAGCAAAAAAATTCGGCTGGAAATCATTGATAACAGTGGGCATACAGACGAATAACGAATAAGTTCCAGGCAAAGGCAATGATTAATTAATCTTTAATTTCTGGTTTAATTAAAACTCTAGTAAAGTTAGCAATATTTTTATTAGTTATAGATTCTACCATAACAACTGCCTCAAAACCATCATCTTCGGGTTGTATCTTTGTTGGTATTCG